>Ga0316203_1000076_pt1 | contig 180892 bp, 175 predicted proteins | sample 6monrhotite_MG_FD_204940 | JGI IMG/M metagenome (GOLD analysis project Ga0316203, IMG submission 204940) | Microbial mat bacterial communities from mineral coupon in-situ incubated in ocean water Damariscotta River, Maine, United States -... | ecosystem: Environmental > Aquatic > Marine >... | reverse complement strand
TCATAGAAAAGACGGTCTTGCCGACCAACCGGATCACCCATCATCGCCGTAATCCCCCGTTTCTGACTAAACGAGTGAATCACGACCAGATTCTCAGATCAACCGACTTCTTCAACAGCCTCGGCTAAAACTCCCCATCAAATTTCCCTCTATTTCATGACCGCACCTGTAAGGGAAAGCGACATCCCGATCCCCCAGTAAATCATTTGAACTTTGCCATATTAAGAACATATTCATATGTTAGGCAGGGTGTACACGGGCGGTTGCGCCGGGTGTGGGTCCGTTTCGGGCTGTGCATGATTGTCATTTTGAAGATTTTTCTGTGCGCCGACCGGCAGGGCTGGCGACAGGATTTTGGCGAATTTTGGCGTAAATGTCGCGGTGTCGATGAAAAACACACACACAAGCGCACAAAAGCACACATTTTTTGCTTCCCGAGTTGGTGCGGTGCGGGCGGGAAATGTTGGGTTATGTAGTGAAATGTCGTGTTTTTGTTGGGTTTTTCGGGTGCCTTGCTCGGACGTGCCCTAGTTGCGTCCGCTCAGCAATCCGCGGGCGATGACGTGGGCTTGAATTTCCGCCGCGCCTTCGAAGATGTTGAGGATGCGGGCGTCGCAGAGCACGCGTGATATGGGGTATTCGAGGGCGTAACCGTTGCCGCCATGGACCTGCAGCGCGTTGTCGGCGTTTGACCAGGCGACGCGGGCCGCCAGCAATTTGGCCATGCCGGCTTCGATGTCGCAGCGCCGGTCGGAATCTTTCTCGCGGGCGGCAAAATAGCTAATTTGGCGCGCCATCATGGTCTCTACCGCCATCCAGGCGATTTTCCCGGCGACCCGGGGGAACTTGTAGATCGGTTTGCCGAACTGGATACGTTCGGTGGCGTATTTAAGCCCCAACTCCATGGCGTTTTGGGCGACGCCGACGGCCCGCGCTGCGGTCTGAATGCGCGCCGACTCAAACGTCGCCATCAATTGTTTGAAACCCTGGCCTTCGGTGCCGCCCAAGAGGGCGGAGGCCGCGACCTCCATTTGATCGAAACCGAGTTCGTATTCTTTCATGCCGCGATAGCCCAGCACTTCGATCTCGCCGCCGGTCATGCCGTCTTTGGGGAACGGATCGGTGTCACTGCCGCGCGGTTTGTCGACCAGCAGCATCGACAGGCCTTTGTATCCGGGTTCGTCCGCATTGGTGCGACACAGCAGAGTCATCATGTCGGTTCTGGACGCGTGGGTGATCCAGGTTTTGTTGCCGGTGACCCGGTAAACGTCTCCATCTTTACTGGCGCGGGTTTTCAGCGACGCCAGATCGGAGCCGGTATTGGGTTCGGTGAACACGGCGGTCGGCAGGATTTCACCGGAGGCGATTTTCGGCAGATATTCGGCCTTTTGCTCATCCGTACCGCCAAGGCGGATCAGTTCGGCGGCGATTTCAGAACGTGTGCCCAGCGAGCCGACGCCGATATAACCGCGTGACAGTTCTTCGGTGACCACACACATGGCGGTTTTGCCCATGCCGAGGCCGCCGTTTTCTTCGGGGATGGTCAAACCGAAAACGCCGAGCTCACACATCTGATCGACCACATCCATGGGGATCAGCTCATCTTTGAGGTGCCAGTCGTGGGCGTGCGGTGTGACTTGTTCCTCGACGAAACGGTGGAACTGGTCGCGGACCATGTCGAGCATCTCGTCATCAAGGCCGAGGTCGCCGAAATGCCCGTCTTCGATCAGCTCGGCGATACGCATACGAACGGCGTTGGTATTGCCACCCTTCATGAGGGTCGTTACGTCGTCGCTATAAAAGGCATGAAGGGCTTCATCGCCGACGCCGATATCAGCCGGGCGAACCACTTCGACCTGGGAAATGGCGATGCCACCGGCAAGTTGTGATAGGTACTCGCCGTAACCGCATTGCAGCATCAAGCTTTCAAGCTCACCAAACTTACCGTTGCTGTCCAACCGTTTTGCCCAATCCAGCAATTGCCGCAGGGCTTCGACATAAGTCGTCATCCAGGCAAACCCATGGGCCGCGAACTGTTCGGCATCGAGTTTTTGGGCATCGACCCGTCCATCGACCGTCACTTTTGCCGACAGGGCATGGCGGGCATTGGCAAGTAGGTCTTCGGCTGACCTAAGGGCGCGTCCACAAAGATTTAGAAGGTCGTTCAAGGGCAGGTCGGTGCTCGGCATGTGATCCATCCAGAATTGGAATTGGTTTGGCGGGTAATTTTTTCAGTAAAACAGGAAACGCGCGATACCGATCAGGGCGACAATGACCCCGGCAATGATGAGCCAGTGTTTGGGTTCGATTTCGGCTGTTTTTGGCTCATAAAACTCGCCTTTGGCCCGAAGTTCGTCTGCTTTATCAGCCAGATCTGCCAGAGAAGCATTCATTTCGCCTCGTGCGTACCCCCCGTATTTGCTGCCCGCCAGACCAGCCTTCATCAGGTCGCGCTCGGCCCTTTTGGTTTCTTCCCTCTGAAAGTCTTCGCGGGTTTTCTTTTGTACCATTTGGCATCCAAGACGGTGAGTGCGCTCCGGAGTGCGGAATACACACGTTAAATATCAGCTTTCGATACAGTCCTCAATGGTCCGTCGGCCCGGTTTTTTGGCCTGAACGAGGACCGCCATGTTGCCCGGTTTGTGCTGGTTGCGCAGCATCTTCATGTGGGCCAGCGGAATGTCATCCCACGAGAAGACTTCCGACATGCACGGATCAATGCGGCGTTCGATCACCAGTTGGTTGGCCTGCGACGCCTGTTTCAGGTTGGCGAAGTGACTGCCCTGAATACGTTTCTGGCGCATCCACACGAAGCGCGCGTCCATGGTCAGATTAAACCCTGTGGTGCCGGCGCAGAACACCACCATGCCACCGCGTTTGACGACGTTGCACGACACCGGGAAAGTGGCTTCGCCGGGGTGTTCGAAAACAAAATCGACATCGACACCCTTGCCGGTGATGTCCCAGATGGCTTTGCCGAATTTGCGGGTTTCCTTCATGTAGTCGCCGAAACCCGGGCCGTTGACCTCGGGCAGCTGCCCCCAACAGTTGAAGTCCTTGCGGTTGATCACGCCCTTGGCACCGAGGCCCATGACAAAATCGCGTTTGTCTTCGTCGGAAATCACGCCGATGGCATTGGCCCCGGCGGTGGCACAAAGTTGCACGGCCATCGAGCCGAGACCCCCGGAGGCGCCCCAGATCAGGACATTGTGTCCGGGCCGAAGAATGTGCGGGCGATGACCAAACAGCATGCGGTACGCCGTCGCCATGGTCAGGATATAACACGCACTTTCTTCCCAGGTCAGGTGTTTGGGGCGCGGCATGACCTGCTGTGTCTGAACGCGCGTAAACTGGGCAAACGAGCCGTCCGGAGTCTCGTATCCCCAGATGCGCTGCGACGTCGAGAACATGGGATCGCCGCCGTTGCATTCTTCGTCATCACCGTCATCCTGGTTGCAATGGACGACAACCTCGTCACCGACCTTAAAGCGGGTGACTTTGGAGCCGACGGCCCAGACGATGCCGGACGCGTCGGAGCCGGCGATATGGTATTCTTCCTTGTGGACGTCAAAAACCGAGATCGGTTTGCCAAGCGCCGCCCAGACGCCGTTGTAGTTAACACCGGCGGCCATAACCATGATCAGAACATCATGACTGTCGAGCTTAGGAACGTCGAGGACTTCGCATTGCATGGCGGTATCCGGGTCGCCATGACGTTCGCGACGGATGGCCCAGCCGTACATCTGTTTCGGCACATGCCCCAGAGGCGGGATTTCACCCAGTTCGTACAGGTCTTTTTTGACCAGACCCGGGTGCAGTTCAATAACTTCCGCTGCGTCGCTCATGGGGCTCTCCTTTACACGCTCTCCTGATGCCTCCAAACTGTAAGGAGGCGTTGATTTCGCGCCTGCGAAATCAGGCTGAATTCACTCTTAGACGTTTGCCCCTTTCTTCGCAATGCACAATTTGGTAAATTGCGTAGGTCCAGATTAAAACGAAATAATATTTCTTTGGATAATGTTATTTTTCAAATGGATAGTAAAAATAAAGAGCTTTGGAGTCAGAAAGAATGGTAGCGAAGTTCGCAAATGCACAATCTGGTGAGCAACCGCAACGAGACCGCCCCTGGTTATTTCGGACTTATTCGGGGCATAGCTCAGCTATAGAATCCAATGCTCTCTACCGTAATAACCTGAGCAAGGGACAGACCGGCTTGTCCGTCGCCTTCGACCTGCCGACCCAGACTGGATATGATTCCGATCACGTGCTGGCGAAAGGCGAAGTTGGCAAGGTCGGTGTGCCGATCAGCCACCTCGGTGACATGGAGACGTTGTTCAAGGATATCCCGTTGGGAGAAATGAATACGTCGATGACGATCAACGCTCCCGCGGCCTGGTTACTGGCATTATATATCGCCGCGGCGGAACGTCAGGGTGTCGACAGAAAGAACCTGTCGGGGACCACTCAGAATGACGTCTTAAAAGAATACCTGTCACGCGGCACCTATATCTTTCCGCCGGGACCAAGTCTGAAACTGACCTCCGATGTCATCAGCTTCACCTATCGTGAAGTGCCGAAATGGAATCCGACCAACGTCTGCTCCTACCATTTGCAGGAAGCCGGTGCCACACCAGCCCAGGAACTGGCCTATGCCTTGGCGATTGCCCAATCGGTGCTCGATCAGGTGCGGGCATCCGGACAGGTCCCGGAAGAAGACTTCGCCCAAGTCGTTGGTCGCATCAGTTTTTTCGTTAACGCGGGCATACGCTTCGTTACCGAACTCTCCAAAATGCGCGCCTTCACCGAGCTCTGGGATGAAATCTGCCAACAGCGGTATGGTGTTGAAGATCCGAAACTACGCCGGTTTCGGTACGGGGTGCAGGTTAATTCCCTTGGCCTGACCGAACAGCAACCGGAAAATAATGTCTATCGAATTCTGTTGGAAATGCTGGCGGTGACGCTGTCGAAAGGGGCGCGCGCCCGCGCCGTTCAATTGCCCGCGTGGAACGAAGCCCTTGGCCTGCCCCGACCCTGGGACCAGCAGTGGTCATTGCGCCTGCAACAGATTGTCGCCTATGAGACCGACCTGCTGGAATTTGGCGATATCTTTGACGGATCACACGAAATCACCGCCAAGGTCAATGAGCTGAAAGAGCAGGCCAGGGCCGAGTTGCAGCAGATTGATGATATGGGAGGCACGGTTCCCGCCGTCGATTACATGAAACGCTCTCTGGTGGAAAGCAACGCCAATCGTATTCAGGCGATCGAATCAGGCGAGCAAGTCGTTGTCGGGGTCAACAAATTCACCGAAGCCGAAGACTCGCCTTTGAGTGCGGGCGATGACGTCATTATGACCGTTGATGCGTCCGCCGAAGCAACCCAGATCGATGGATTGGTCCGGTGGCGGAACTCGCGAGATAACAATGCGGCTGAGGCGGCCCTTGAGGGACTTAAACTGGCGGCTCGCGAAGACCGGAATGTTATGGAGCCTTCCATCACCTGTGCCCATGCCGGTGTCACGACGGGGGAGTGGGCAGATGCGTTGCGTGAAGTCCATGGCGAGTATAGGGCGCCGACGGGGGTTAGCGGGGCGCGGACAACATCTCTTGAGGCTATTTCGCCGCTCCGTGAAGAAGCCGGGAAAGTCGCCAAAAAACTGGGGCGTCCGATCAAGATGCTTGTCGGAAAACCGGGTCTGGACGGACATTCAAATGGCGCGGAACAGATTGCAGTCAGGGCCAGGGATGCTGGGTTTGAAGTGGTTTATGAAGGCATCCGCCTGACTCCTCTGGAAATTGTCACGGCGGCACTTGAAGAAGGCGTCCATGTTGTCGGGCTCAGTGTTTTGTCAGGGTCTCATGTGCCGCTGGTGACGGAGATCATTGCACGCATGAAGGAAAGTGGCCTTGACGATGTGCCGGTCGTCATCGGCGGAATTATCCCGCCAGAAGACGCTGATGTCCTGATCAGAGAGGGGGTCGCCCGTGTTTATACGCCTAAGGATTTCGACCTGAACGCGATTATGGGGGATATTATTGAGATTGTCGGCAAGGGGATTTCCGAAGCGGCCTGACAGAAATCGTATCGTGCGTTAGTCCGGCGTGTTCTCGCCAAAGGTTTTCTCAATCTGTTCCATGGACATGCCGGGGGGCAGGACGGGAATCAGGTCAACCGAATCTGGTTTTGGACAGGCAGGGTTGGTGACAACCGGTTTCAGGGCCTGTGTCAGATAACTGACGGCGCCCGGTTGGAAATCCGGCAAAATGAAGCACCACGAACAGTACAGGCCCCCGCGCTCGCGGTACGCCAGAATATCCTTGTCATCGCCCAGTTCAAAAAACCGTTTCGCCAAGTCTGGACTGGCACCAACATAAACCCACTCCGGTCTGACACCGGTGTGCCAGATGGCAAAGACGCCTGATTTATTGGTTAATCCCGCGGCTTCCGGGTCGAGGTCGAGAAATTTGGGGAATCGCCCGCCTTCGCCGTGCTTCCATTTCGGGTCCAAGGGTTCGGGCAAGGGGCCGCGGTTCTTTTTCTTCCCACCGAACAGGGCCATTGCATGAACCTTTCGTTATTATCCCCAACACACTAGAAATATTAGTTATATTTCATGCCATGACAATAGCCCTGATCAAAACCTCATGACTGCTGAAGTCGCCGCCCTGACAACGGCGCTGGTGCTGATTGCGCTGGTCGTCTGGACCTCACTGAAGACGGGGTCTCCACCGACACCGACCTCGCCATCGGTACGTCGGACCATGATGAGGACCCTGCCAGACCGCCTGCCCGGGAATGAGGGGGCGGCTATTGCAGAGCTTGGGTCCGGCTGGGGTGGGGTCGCCTTTGCGCTGGCCAAACGGTATCCGCAGCATCCGATCATTGGATATGAGGTGTCAGCGTTGCCCTGGGCTGTGTCGCGGCTGCGGCTGCTTGTTCAACCCCGGGCCAATCTTCAATTTCGGATTATGGATTTTATGAGGGCCGACCTTTCCGGCGTCGCTCTGTCCATCTGTTACCTGATGCCGGATACGATGGCCCGACTTCGGGACAAACTGGGCAGTGAGCTGCCGGATGGCGCGCTAGTCCTGTCCAATACGTTCGCCATGCCGGATTGGCACGCCCTCGATCAGGTTAATGCCCCCGATCTCTATTCCAGTCCGGTCTATCTTTATGAGATTAGCAAGAAATAAATTGCTCATATATGATGATAGCAGTGAGTACCATCTAAAATTGTGATGGCAACAATGCTACATCAACGTTACCCTTTGGCTGCGAACTCCGGTTAGATTCTGCTTCGAAATTTATGACGGCTCATCCGGAGATCGATATGAAACTGAGGAAACTTAATCAAACGCAGGGTTGCACTGCTGAATTCAAGGCCGGTCAAGAATGACTGAAATTTCCGTCCGGTCCCCTGTCGAAGGCCCACTTAGCGGATTGCGAATTGTTGAATTAGGGCATTTCGTCGCGGCGCCGTTCTGTACACGGATACTGGCCGACCTGGGGGCGGAAATTATTAAGGTCGAACCCCCGGGGCGCGGTGATCCCGTGCGCACTTGGGGCGAGATGGTGGATGGTAAGTCACTGTGGTGGTCTGTCCATGGTCGGAATAAAAAATCTGTGACCCTGAATCTCAAACACCCGAAAGGCGTTGATCTTGCCAAGCGCCTGATCGAGTCGGCTGATGGTGTGGTCGAAAACTTCAAACCCGGCCAGTTGGAACGTTGGGGGTTGGGGCCCGAGATTATCGAGGCCATAAACCCGGGATGTACGCTGGTGCGAATTTCCGGATACGGGCAGACCGGTCCTTATAAGGATCGTGCGGCGTTTGGAGTGATCGGCGAAGCCATGGGTGGTCTTCGGCACCTGACGGCCTTTCCAGCGGATCAGAGTGATCTGCCGCCGGCGCGTACCGGCGTAAGTCTAGGTGATATGGTCACCGGGCTTTACGCTGCCATTGGGTTGCTGTCGGCTTTGTTCGAAAAACAGATGCGCAAAGGAACCGCGAACAAGGGGCGGGTCGTTGACGTTGCGTTGACGGAATCCGTGTTCACCCTGCTGGAAGGTTGCCTCCCGGAATATGGTAAGTTGGGCAGGGTCCGCCAGCCCTCGGGGTCAACGCTGCCGACAAACGCACCGTCCAATGCCTACCCTTGCCGGGATGGCAAGTGGATCGTCATTGCCGCCAACTCCGATGCTTTGTTTGTCAAAATGATGACGTTAATTGGGCGAGCCGATCTGGCAGATGATCCTCGATTTGAGGATAATCCAGGCAGGGTGTGTGATGCGCGTGAACTTGATGGCGCCATAACGGAATGGACACTTACACGGGATGGTGCGGATGCCAGTAAGACGGTTCAGGCGGCGGGTATTCCGGCCTCGGAAATATACACCATTGAAGACTGCGTTAATGATCAGCAGTTTCAGGATCGGGATATGGTTCGAACAATTCATGATCCTTCGCTGGGCGATGTGTTGCACCCCGGCATCGTTCCCCGGTTTGATTCTGAGGGTCCAACTGGTGGAATCGGGTGGGCCGGACCCGAGGTCGGCGCGCATAATTCAGAGGTCTATGGCGGATTGTTAGATTTGTCGTCAGACGACCTTGAGGCCCTGAAAGAGGAGGCGGTAATTTGACTCTGCGTGAACCGGTGGAGATCGTTGACGTTGCGCCGCGTGACGGATTTCAGGCCATATCGACGTGGATCCCAACCGAGACCAAAACCCGAACCGTTCATAATCTATTGGCTGCGGGGCTAAGGCGGGTCGAAGTCGGTGCGTTTGTTAGCCCCAAAGCAATCCCGCAAATGGCAGATACCGCCGAAGTACATCTTGCCGTGGAACGGGAAGCGGGAGTGCGCCTGTCGACATTGGTGCCCAATCAGCAAGGCGCAGAAAACGCCTTTGGGGCCGGTGTCACGGACCTTGTTTATGTCTTGTCCGTATCAGAATCTCACAATCAATCCAATGTCCGCCGCCCGACACAGGCCTCCCTTGATGAATTGCAGCAGGTCATCGTCCGGGGCCGGGATCAGGCTGGGTTTAAACTTCGTGCCAATATCGCGACGGCCTTTGATTGCCCCTATGAAGGGCGCATTGAAATTGATGCGGTCTCCAGAATAATTGAACCCATTGCCATGGCAGGCATCCCGATTGAGTTCGGGATTTGCGATACCACGGGGCGGGCCTTCCCTGATCAGGTCGCCGCCCTGTTTGAACATTGCCTTGAAAAGTTCGCATCTCCGGAACTCAATTGGTGTTTCCACGGCCACGACACTTATGGTCTGGGGATCGCCAATGCGCTTTATGCTTATGAAGCCGGAGTCAGAGTGTTTGATGCCGCCGCCGCCGGGCTCGGTGGGTGTCCGTTCGCGCCGGGAGCCTCCGGGAACACGGCGACGGAGGACCTGGTTTTTACGTTTCATAACATGGGCATTGATACCGGTATTGACCTGGAAAAGCTGATGGATGCGGCGACTGAAGTTGCCACGATCTCCGGTGCGGATACTGGCGGTCATGTCCGCCAGTTGCCGCGTGTGAGAATTGTATAGAGCGGGAGAGACGATATTCGTTTTGATCTGATCACACTTAAGGTTTTTGTCAGTGCCGTCGATGGCGGCAGCATCGCCGCAGGTGCCGCCGCACAGAACATTGCACCGTCAGCCGCCAGTCGCCGGATTTCCGATATGGAACACGCCGCCGGGACCGTTTTGCTGTATCGGCGACGGTCCGGCGTGGAAGCGACACCGGCGGGCAACATGCTGGTTCGTCACGCCCGGAACCTGATCCGACTGATGGATCGTATGGAAGGGGAACTGAGCGAGTATGCCGACGGCGTGCGCGGTCAGGTCAGGATCGTTGCCAATACTTCCGTTATCACAGAATTCTTGCCCGAACAGCTGTCTTCCTTCCTGGCTGAGCACCCGGACGTACGGATTGCTCTCAATGAAGTCACCAGTGATCAGGCAGTGCATGATGTGCTTGATGGACATGCCGATATCGCCCTGTTCTCGGAGGTTGCGGATACCCGTTCGCTGGAAGTCTTCCCCTACGCCTGTGACCGCCTGATGGTTATTGTGCCGTCGAGGCACCCACTGGCCGGTTGCAAAGAGCTTTCGTTCGTCGAAACCCTGGGCCATGCCCACGTTGGACTTAACCCGGGCAGTTCATTGCTGGAGCAACTGACGGGGATCGCCGATAAGCTGGGGCAGACGATCAATTTTGCGGTTCAGGTCACGAGTTTCGATGCCGTGATGCGCATGGTTGAGGCCGGTCTTGGGGTTGGTGTATTGCCAGACGGTGTTGTCTCCAAACGTCGGACCGGTGCGAATATCATCGCCATCCCGCTGATGGATGACTGGGCCCGGCGTGACCTGCTCGCCGGTGTACGGGAGGAAAAATCCCTGCCGGTCGCAGCAAGACGCCTGCTGCACCGCCTGCTCTCATCGACAGACTGAAATGCTAATCAAGGGGAGCGGTTGCCTGCTCCAGCCATGTCAGAATGTCGGTATCGAGTAGGGGGCCGACCTGTTCGTGGACGCGCTGGTGGTAGTCGTTTACCCAGGTGACTTCATCTGCGCTCAACATATCGGTGTTTATGGCGTTCCGGTCAAACGGCGCCAGCGACAGGGTTTCAAATTTGAGCATTTCTTTTTCAGATTCGGTTTCCATATCGGCGACTTTGACGGCAACCAGATTTTCCAAACGAATGCCATAGGCCCCGGTTTTGTAATACCCCGGCTCATTCGAGATAATCATGCCCGGCAGCAGCGCCACGGAGTTAGGCATCTTGGATATGCGTTGCGGACCTTCATGTACCGATAAGTAAGCCCCGACCCCGTGGCCGGTGCCATGGTCGTAATCAAGCCCAGCCTGCCACAGTGGTAAGCGTGCCAGCACATCGAGCTGCGAGCCGGAGGTGCCTTTTGGGAACGTCGCTGTGGCGAGGGCAATATGGCCTTTCAGGACGCGGGTGAAGTTGTTACGCATCTCGTCATCAGGTGTGCCAATGGCGATGGTTCGGGTGATGTCCGTGGTGCCATCAAGGTATTGCCCACCCGAATCAACGAGTAACAGCGATCCCTGATCAAGGTCACGGTTGGTCTGTTCGGTGACCCGGTAATGAACAATCGCTCCGTTCGGCCCGGATCCGGAGATGGTTGAAAAACTGAGACCCTGAAAATGTTTGTTCTCGGACCGCATTTTTTCCAGATAATTACCGATGCTGATTTCGCTCTCGCCACCTGCCGGAGCTTGTTTGTGGAGCCAGGCCAGAAACCGGCAGACGGCGACGCCGTCACGCACATGGGCGGCACGAATACCATCCAGTTCTGTCGGGTTTTTTTGTGCCTTTGCCAGTTGGCAGGGATCATCTCCCTTCTCGATGTTGGCCTCGCCCGACTCCAGGCGCAGGTAAATCCACATGGGCACGGCTGCCGGGTTCAGAAGAACCGTTTTACCGTCTTCAGCCAGCTGATCCAGATGGCGGCCCAATTGGCCTGGCGCCTGTATCCGTACATCGGCTCCGAGATGGTCTGTCAGGTCATCGGCAGGTTTTCGCCCATCAACGAACCAGTCGACATTTGCATCCGCATGAAGCACAACGAAAGACAGGGTGAAGGGTGTGAAGGGGATATCATTGCCACGAATATTCAGCAGCCAGGCAATCGAATCAGGTGCCGAGATAACAAGAGCGTCGATGTTCTGAACTTTTAGTTCACCGGCAATCCTATTGCGTTTGTCTGCGGATGGCTCACCGGAGAAGGTTTTGGTTTGAGCAACAGCTGGTGAGATGGGAGCGTCCGGTTGATCGGCCCAGATCGTATCAATAGGGTTGGTCTCAAGTGCCACCAGTTCAGTGTCGGCGCGTTTGCAGGCGGCTTGCAGGCGGGTGACCTGAGACGGTGTGTGAAGCCAGGGGTCGTAGCCAAGCCGCTGACCTGCTGCCATCTGATCCGTGACCCAGTCCGTTGCCGGTTCATCTGCCAGGTGTCGGAGTTCGAACTGCTCCATGTTCACTTCGTCCCGGGCTTGCAGCGTATAGCGCCCGTCAACGAACACCGCGGCATTGCTGTCGAGGACGATTGCCATGCCGGCAGACCCGGAAAACCCGGTCAGCCATTCCAGCCGCTCGGCGCGTGGGGCAACATATTCGCCTTGATGTTCGTCCGCTTTGGGAACGATAAAACCATGAAGGTCTTGTGCGGAAAGTATTTGGCGCAGGTCAGCAAGGCGAACGCCGTGATCAGGATGTGATGATGAATGTGTCATGGGGTCAAACCTAGGTGCCCGACCCCATGCTGACAAGGCATTTAGGGCTATGCAATTCCAGCAATGCTGCAGTGCAACATTCGCGCTACAAAAATTTTAAAATCAGAGTAGATATAAGGCGAGCCCGGTGCTGGGCAGGCTTTGAAAGGTCAAAGCCACGATATTTTATAGGACACGAGAAATGTTGAACGCAAAAGCCGATGGGCCTCATTCTTCAGTATTCATGGATCGTCTTGATCTCACAAGTTATGAGATTGAAATGGCCCGGATGCGCGCCCATGCGCTGCGCAGCCAGGCTCTGGCGACGTACTTGCGAGGCAAGGTCAATGCTATAAAAGAGTGGATTGCCATGCGTCGGGTCCGCCGCCAAATGCTTCAGCTTGATGATCGGCTGCTCGAAGATATCGGTTTGACCCGGTACGAGATTTATGACGCCTTTGAGGTGCCCTCGGTCAACGTCTTCGCTGTTTTTGCCCCTGTAAATAATCTGCTTCTCAAGGTTGTTAATTTCGTCAAGGGCTGGAACGGTCGTCGCAACGCCTATCAGCAACTGTCCGGTCTTGATAATCACATGCTCGAAGACATTGGCATCAGGCGCGATGAGATTGAAGCCATTGCGTTCCGCGGAAAAGTTCGCAAGCCGCTTATGCATGCCCCGGTCAGCGTAGATTCCTTGCGCAGTCAGGCGCTGCCGGGCGTCCGTCCGGAAAACGGCAACAAGCATATCGCCGCATAAAGCATTGGCGGTCCAGTATGGTAATTAAAGCGGCTCAAAAATGGGCCGCTTTTTTTATTTGGCCGACTTGGACGGAGCGTATCCCAATCGTTTCAGGCAGCTTTCATAGAGGCTCTGGCGCCGGCGTTTTGAATCATACGCTTGCATATTCTTGGAATAAGCCGAAGTAAACTCATCTTCTCTGGCTGGGCCGCCATAACTTTCCGCGGCGAACTCTTTTTCAGCGAGGCGGCGTGCCCGGCTGCGGCAATTGGCTTTATCCACGGCCCACTGGTCCTCAGAGGCGCTGGGATGGCTCCATTTGGTAATGGTCGATGTGCACCCACCGATGGCAGTGGCGGCGCACAAAGAAACAATCAACAGGGCGGTTTTTGTGATCATACGCCATGCTAGCGTGTTCCGGCGGGTGAGAAAACGACATACTTTGTGGAGTACGATTATCTCTCAGGTTGGAATGTTGCCTGTTTTTGACTATGACATCTTGCACGCAGCTGACAACAGATCAGATATGCTGGGTATCAGGTGCTATCACAAAGGAGCAAAAACATGGGTGTAAGAGAACGGATCGGGAAAATTGTCGACGCACCCATCGTCCAGAATGTGATTTTAGGGCTGATCATCTTCAATGCGATTACCCTCGGCCTGGAAACCTCGAAACCGATTTATGCTGAATACGGTGCCGTGCTGTTGATGATAGATCGTGTAATTTTGAGTGTGTTCGTACTTGAGGTCGGGGCCAAGCTGTTCCACCGAGGGTTCGGATTTTTCAAAAGCGGCTGGAACGTTTTTGACTTTGTCATTGTCGGAATCGCCCTGTTTCCCGCCAGTGGGTCGCTATCTGTTCTCCGGGCGCTCAGAATATTAAGGGCCTTCAGGTTGATGTCCATGGTTCCGCAAATGCGCACTGTCGTGCAGGCGCTGATCACGGCAATCCCTGGCATGCTCTCAATTGTCGCCTTAATCTCGTTGATTTTCTATGTGAGCGCCGTTCTGGCGACCAATCTTTTCGGCCCCGATTTTGATGAGTGGTTCGGCTCGATCGGCCGGTCCATGTATTCCTTGTTCCAGATTATGACGCTGGAAAGCTGGTCCATGGGTATTGTTCGCCCGATCATGGAAATCTACCCCTATGCCTGGATATTCTTCGTGCCGTTCATCCTGGTTACCAGTTTTGCCGTCATCAACCTATTTATCGGCGTCATTGTTGATTCCATGCAGACCCAGCACCGCGAGATCACGGCGGAAGTGCTGGAGGAAACGGTAACGATTGAAAATAAAATTGATGTGGTTGAACGTGAACTGAGCGACTTGCGCCAGCTGCTTCGCCAGAACCGAGATTAGAAGAAAACCCCCTCCAGATTCTCAGACGACCTGGAGGGGTTTAAATTACATTCGGTGTGTTTATTTGCCGCCGATCTCCTTCATGAAGCTGGCGACTTCTGAATTGAGACTAGTTGACTGGCGTGACAGCTCCGCTGCGGCGTTCAGGACCTCCTGGGCGGCTTGCCCGGTCTCGGATGACGATGTGGTCACGCCGGTAATATTGACCGTCACTTCCTGCGTCGCCGCCCCCTGCTCTTCAACGGCAGATGAAATTGCCGTGGCGATTTCGGACAGCTCGTCAATGGTCGAGCCAATCGAACCGATGGCTGATACCGTATCCTGAGTTGCACCCTGAATAGCGCCGACCTGAGCAGATATCTCGTCCGTCGCTTTGGCCGTCTGCGTCGCCAGGTTTTTAACTTCCGAAGCAACAACCGCAAATCCCTTACCCGCTTCTCCGGCCCGGGCCGCTTCGATGGTGGCGTTTAGGGCGAGCAGGTTGGTCTGGCTGGCGATGTCATTAATCAGGTTGACCACATCACCGATTTTCTGTGCCGCTTCCGCAAGTCCTTTAACCAAGTCATTGGTGCGATTGGCTTCTTCAACAGCTTCACTGGAGATGGTCGCTGAACGGCTAACCTGTTGGGAGATTTCGCTAATTGAAGCGCTTAGCTGCTCGGATGCGGCGGCGACAGTGCCTGCCTGGTTACTGGCTTGTTCAGCATTGCTGCTCATGGCTTGCGCAGTGGTTTCCATTTCGGTGGCGGCAGAGGCCACTGTTTCAACCACGCTGGTGATGTTGTTTGCCAAGTTGATCTGGTTGGAAATCACTGACCACGTCAGCATCGCCCCCATGTACCCGCCTTCCGTATCATTTACGGCATTGACGTTCAGGTTCAGGGTTTCATCGCCAAGCGTAATGTTGGTGTTCCAGGGTAAATTGGAAGGGTCGCTCAGAAGCTGGCGCTGATGGGCGGGGTTTTTGTGAAAGATATCGACGCATTGTCCGACCAACTCACTGGCCTTGCACGGGATCAAATTCTCAAGGCCGCCGAGAGTGTCGATGCTGGTTTTGTTGGCGTAAGTGATGGTGAAGTTTTCGGTTTCCAGAAACATGACGTTGATCGGCATCTGGTCCAGCATCTGGGCCTGCATATCGGATAGTTTTTCAGATTTGACCTGTTGGGTAATGATGCTCCAAGTCAGCATGGGTGCAATATAGTTTCCGTTGTTATCCAGAATGGCCGTGACCAGCAGATCAAGGGTTTCTTCGCCCAGCTGAATATGGGTCGCCCAGGGAAGCCGGGAGGCATCTTTCAGAAGTTCTCGCTGATGAGCAGGGTTTTTGTGGAATACGTCGATGCAGGTTCCCATCATCTGGTCAGCATTGACCGGAAGTAAATGCTCAATCTGTTTAAGGGTCTTTTTGTTCTCTTTATTCAGGTAAGTGATTTCGAGAGTTTTCGGATCACACATGATCACATTGACCGGCATATCCTCAACCATCTGTCCAAACATTTTATCGTTCATTGGAAACCTCTCTAGAGTTTATCTATTTCAGCCCTGAAAACGCTCAGCTTAAGAAAGCTATATTGTAATCCTATAAGTAGATTTCTAGAGAAATTAAATAAAAGGGCCTGACACAGGTGTTAACAGGCATAAATATAGTGTACGGATGAGAACAGATTTTGATGGCCTGCAGGCATGCCAATACACACCCGAACGGTGCTTATGGGAACCGCAGTGTTGGTTAGGTGCAGACTATGGCGTCGTGTGGTTTATTGGACCGATATTCAGTCGGTCAGGCGAATTAGTCCGTAAAGGGCACCGCCAGCAACGACCATCAGGCCGGACATAAGATAAATAGTCATAATGTTATACTCCTTGACGTTCTGTCGAAGGTACAGGAAACCACACGGGGTGTTAATAAAACGTAAAGGGCCCTCATAACTCTGCAGTGCCTTGAAACATAACGCCTAAAAATGACGTCTTGATTCAGGTCAATGCAGGAAACTTATTGCCATGTGAGATAGTTCTTCAGAATCTTCAACACTGTAGAGGCCTATGGCATATTTAGAGTGGTCCGACAAATATCTAACGGGCATATCGAGCATTGATGTTGAACACAAAAATCTTTTTGTGATCACCAATGTCCTTTATGACAACGTGAATACCAGCGGCACGGAAACAAACATCATTCCGGTTCTTACCGCGCTTGGCGAATACGTGAAAAAACACTTCGCTTCGGAAGAGCTGGCAATGCGCCATGCTGAGTATCCGGGCATTGCCGAACATATTGAAAAACATCGTGCCATTGACCGGAAAGTTCAGGCCTTTATCGAGCAGTGTAATGACGATCCTGATGCAGTCGATACAAAAGAGCTGTTGGAGTTTTTAAAGCGCTGGCTGGTCAGTCATGTGCTTAAAAATGATATGGGTTATGTCCCCTATTTAAAACAGGTAGAAAACGCACCAGACTGACTCAGGCTCATTTTTTTGGGCTTAGGCATTTTCTGACAAAATCGACCGTTTCAGCCGAATCCCACTCGGCAATACCCAGCACGCGGCCAATTTCCTGCCCTTCTGCGTTGATCAGGACGGTTGAGGGCAGGCCTTTGATATTAAAGGCCCGTAGCAGCTCGGATTTTTCATCAACCAGAACCGGCAGGTCTCTCAACTTGTTCTTTTCGTAAAATTTAGGGGCCAGCACCATACCTTTGCGGTCTTCTGAAATGGTCAGAACTTCAATGGCGTTGCCCCTGACCAGTGCGGCCAAGCGGTCAAGCTGTGGCATTTCACGAACGCAGGGGGCGCACCAGGTCGCCCAGAAATTGAGGACAACCCCCTTGCCACGGTAATCCTGAAGCGAGACCTTTGAGCCGTCACCTGCCAGAAATTGCGTGTCGGGGACGGAATTGATCGATTTGGCCGGTTGATAGTTTCTAAACACGTCACCGGAAAGCTGACAGGCCTCGGTTTCGGCAAAACTTGTTCCTGGATGGCTTGTGCCCACCATTCCGACGATCAATGCCATGCCTAAAAGGCGGGTAATAACACGTTTTTTGCTTGCGAAATCGATCAGATTCGGTGTTGATGCTGCGGGGCTCATGCTCTTATCTCGCTTATCATCTTTTTTGTGCAGGTCGGCGTTTTCGCCGGGATCATTATGAGTAATAAAACAACTAAATCAGGTTCTGATGCCAGTTCCATCTGGGGCGGACGTTTTTCCGGTGGTCCCAACGAAATCATGGAAGAAATTAACGCTTCCATTGGTTTCGACCAGCGCTTTTATGCACAGGACATCACGGCATCGCAAGCCCATGCAAACATGCTGGCGGCACAAGGCATCATCAGTGATGAGGATGCCCAGGCGATCGTCGCCGGTCTTGACGCTGTTCGCAAGGAAATAGAGGACGGAAATTTCCCGTTCAGACGCGAGCTCGAAGACATTCACATGAACGTCGAGGTCCGCCTCCGCGAATTGATCGGAGATGCCGCCGGACGCCTGCATACGGCACGCTCTCGCAATGATCAGGTGGCCAATGATTTCAGGATTTGGGTGCGTGATGCACTCGATGTTCTGGACGGTGCCGTCCGGGAAATGCAGGCCGCCTTGATTGCCGTCGCCGAACAACACGCGTCCAGCGTCATGCCCGGCTTTACACATTTGCAGACAGCCCAACCGGTGACGTTGGGGCATCATATGCTGGCTTATGTTGAAATGCTGGGCCGTGACCGCAGCCGGATTAAGGATTGTCGGGCGCGCATGAATGAATGTGCGCTTGGCGCGGCAGCCCTCGCTGGAACCTCGTTCCCCATTGATCGCGAAATGACGGCACAGGCTTTGGGTTTTGACCGTCCGGCGGCGAATTCTCTTGATGCCGTGGCGGACAGAGATTTTGTTCTCGACTATCTGTCTACCGCATCAATCATTGCTGTCCACCTGTCACGTCTGGCAGAGGAATATGTTCTCTGGTGTTCGCAACAGTTTGGATATGCTCGTCTAGGCGACGCTTTCTCTACGGGCAGCTCGATCATGCCGCAGAAACGTAATCCTGATGCGGCGGAACTGGTCCGCGCCAAGGCCGGTCGGGTGATCGGCAACCTGAACAATCTGCTGATTGTCATGAAGGGGCTGCCGATGACATACGGCAAGGACATGCAGGAGGATAAGGAGCCGGTGTTTGATGCGCATGACACGCTGATGCTCAGTCTCGCTGTGATGACCGGCATGCTGGGAGATACAGTTTTCAATACGGATCGTATGGCGGCTGATGCGGGTAACGGTTTTTCGACGGCGACCGACCTGGCCGATTGGCTGGTCCGGGTTTTGGGCCTGCCGTTTCGTGATGCTCACCACGTGACCGGCGCGATCGTCAAGTTGGCGGAAGATAAAAACATCGGGCTTGAAGACCTGGAACTCGCTGATATGCGTTCGGTTGAACCCCGGTTCACTGAAGATATCTTTGAGGTTCTGGGTGTCGAGAACTCCATTCGTAGCCGCACCAGCTTTGGCGGGACGGCACCGGACAATGTACAGAAATCTTGCGCTGAGGCGCGCAAAAGGTTTCTTGATTGAACGCAGCAGGGTATGCTTTTGCGATGATACATCAGACGGGAAATTTCTGGGTACGGGCGGGCGTGGTGCTGGTATTGGTGCTGGGTGTGGCGGCGTGCGGGGTCAAATCCCAACCCACCCATCCGGATGAGGTAATTTACCCAAAGCAATATCCGACACCTTTGCCTCCTCTGAAAGCCGTGACCACCGATAAACAGAAACCACAGGCACCCGGATATGACCCGGATAGTTTATATCAGTATCCCAATCAGCCTCCCAACACGCCCTAGGCACAGCAACCCTGAAGCCGGACAGGCTTCGTTAGCAAAACTATCGCATCAGGAATAAGATTATGGACCATTTCGACTACCGGGACGGTGAGCTTTACGCAGAAGATGTCGCCCTTAGCCGGATCGCTAAAGAGGTTGGGACACCGTTTTACTGCTATTCGACGGCGACGCTTGAGCGCCATTACCAGGCTTTTGCCGTTGCCGTTGCCCCCCTCGGCGGCGAGGTCTGTTACGCGGTTAAAGCTAATTCTAATCTGGCTGTGATTGCGACCTTGGCTAAGCTCGGTGCCGGAGCGGATGTTGTATCCGGGGGAGAAATGCGTCGGGCCCTCGCCGCTGGCGTGGCGCCGGGGAAAATTATTTTTTCAGGCGTCGGCAAGACGCCGGAGGAACTTGCCGAGGCGCTTCGCATCGGGGTCAAGCAGATCAATGTTGAATCCGAACCGGAACTGCGATCCTTGTCTGACGCGGCAACCTCGCTTGGACTTGAGGCCAGTGTCGCCGTGCGGGTAAATCCGGATGTGGATGCCGGCACGCATGAAAAGATAACCACTGGCAAATCGGAAAATAAATTCGGCATTGATCTTGAACTGGCCCGCGATGTCTACGCCCGCGCCGCCACCCTGCCGGGGATCAGATTGGTCGGCGTCGCCCTCCATATCGGCTCGCAATTGACCGATCTTGAACCTTATCGTATCGCCTATGGGCGGGCGGTCGATTTTGTCCGCGAGCTGCGCAGCGATGGGCATGATATCGACCATCTCGATCTTGGTGGCGGTCTCGGCATTACGTATGACCAGGAAACAGCGCCGTCGCCGCAGGCCTATGGCCAGATGGTGGCCGACGTGATTGGCGATCTGGATATAAACGTGACGTTTGAGCCGGGGCGCATGATTGCCGGAAATGCCGGTGTGCTGGTGACCAAAACAATCTTCGTCAAGGAAGGCATCAACAGACAGTTCTGCATTATCGACGGGGCAATGAATGACCTGATCCGCCCGACGCTTTATGAGGCTTACCATGCCATCATTCCTGTCAATGAGCCGCCAAAAGATAGCAAACGTGTGGAAATGGACATCGTTGGCCCCATATGTGAATCAGGTGATTATTTTGCCAAGGGACGGGCTTTACCACCTGTTCAGGATGGTGATTTATTGGCCGTCAGGACTGCTGGGGCCTATGCAGCCGTGATGGGTTCCATGTATAATAGCCGGCCACTGGCGCCGGAAATACTGGTTAACGGTGCTCAGTATTCGGTCGTTCGCAAGCGGGTTGACGTAGAAGACATGCTGAAGTTCGAAAACTTCCCTGATTGGTTCGAGACTTCGCAAACGGAGAAGGCTGAAACCGGATGACCAAACCCGCCGACCCCTCTCGATTATCCACCTCGACGAAAACCGAGATGGGCAGTATGTTAGGGTTGGCGACGGCGGTGCTCTTTTGGGAACGGTTATGGCCCCGCCTTTGGCCTCTGATGGGCATCGGCCTGATCTTTTTTTCTGTTTCCCTTTTCGATCTACTCCCCCGACTGCCGGTTTTTCTGCATTGGATGATATTGCTGGTCTTCGCGGTGAGCGTGCTGGCGCGTTTGCGTCCACTTCTTGCCGATGATTATCGGATCAGCACAGAACAGCGACGTGAGCGGTTGGAGCGCGACAGTGAGCTCACCCACCGCCCTTTGAGCGCCCTCGAAGACAGCCCTTTGTCGGATGATGCCGATGAAAGAACCGATCAGCTTTGGCAGGCCCATCAGCGCCGAATGATGAAAAAACTCGGCGCCCTTCGTGTCCGGGTACCGTCACCGGGGATGGCATATAAAGACCCGTGGGCTATTCGTATGGTTGTTATTCTTGTCGCCGTGCTTGCCTTCGGCATGGGGTGGCATGATGCGGGACCACGTCTGGCACGAGCAGTGATGCCGCAATCGAAAGGCTCGATTTCCGCCGATCTAAAACTTGATGTCTGGGTCACACCACCAACCTACACCGGGCTGGCACCGGTATTTTTGGAGAACTCTGACGTGTCGCCGCTGGTGAGCAAACAAGCCAAACCGAAAACCTCTGTACCTATAGAAATCCCGGTCGGCAGCATCATTCTTGTGCAGATCAGCGCTGGTGACGGCGTTCCCGAAATCGACCTTGCGGGACGCCGAGTGGAACTCCCTGCCATCGATGGGACCACCGAAGACGGTGGATACAGAGGACAGGTCGAAGTTGTCGACGCCGATCAGCAGGCACAGACTCTCAGCATTGTCAGCGACGGGGTTCCGCTGGCCAGCTGGCCCGTGCGCATTGCTGCCGACCTTCCGCCGGAGGTTGAATTTGTCGAGCCACCAAGACGTGTGGGGCAGGCCAATCTTTCGCTGCGCTTTGAAGCCCGGGATGATTTTGCCCTGAAAGATGTCTGGGCAACGATCAGTAAAACAGGCGTGCAGGCAGACGACGACGGTGAACATCAGATCCATGTTGAACTGCCAGCTTCGGGCCTGGGGACGGTGCTCAGCAAAGGCCGGAGCCGACATGACTATTCGGCTCACCCTTGGGCCGGAACAGAAGTTTTAATCAGTTTGTCGGCCGAGGACGCCAAAGGCCAGATCACAAAAAGCGATCCCATCGAAATGGTGCTACCGGAGCGGACCTTCAATCACCCGGTTGCCAGGGCGCTGGTCGAGCAGCGTAAAAAGCTGAACAGTCCTGACCGCAGGACTCTCGAGAATGTTATTTTCAGGTTGGATCAGATCAATTCCAACCCGGCTCATTATTTCCACGATACTGTGGTTTTCCTGAATATTGCCGTTGCCAGAGCCCGTCTGGCTCATAGTCTGGACCCGGGATCTACCGCATCCGTGCAGAAGCAGCTGTGGGAAACGGCATTGCGTATCGAAGACGGAGAGTTTGCCGTCGCCGACCGGGACCTTCGGGATGTTCAGGAGCGGTTGTCGAAAGCCCTGCGTGACGGTGCTTCGTCGGATGAACTGGATCGCCTGATGGAAGAGTTGCAGGCGGCGCTGGACAAATACATGAGTGCCCTGGCCGAGCACCTTGAGCGTCAGGGGCTCAGCGAAATGCCCATGAATCCGTCGGCCCGGACCATGGAAAGCGGTGACCTGCAACGTATGATCGAACAAACACGTGATCTGGCAAAGACCGGAGCCATGGACGCCGCACGTGAAATGCTGGCACGCCTGAATCAGGTTCTGAACAGCATTCGGGACGGTGCCCGTATGGCACAACCAAATGGGAAGAGGGCTGAAGCCCAAAAAATGATGGATGGGCTGCGTGGTCTAACCCAGCGCCAGCAGCAGTTACTTGATCAGACATTCCGTGAAATGCAAAAGCGCGAGGACGAGTCCGGTCCATTGCCTCAACTGGGCAATAGAATACCTTCTGATGGCAACCGGCAACGTTCGGAACGGCCGTTGGAAGGTGGGCAGTCTACTCCGGAATCTAAGTCAGGTCAGGGTCCGCTTCAGGATATGGCCAAAGGGCAGAACGGGTTACGAGGTGAGCTCGGGCGCCTGATGTTACAGATGGATAAGATGCTCGGCTCTATTCCCGGCGGATTGGGTAAGGCGGAACGGGCCATGAAGGGTGCCGGTCAGGCGCTCGGTCAGGGAGAGCCAGGTGCGGCTGTTCCGCAACAGACCGAAGCTCTGGACCAGCTACGTCAAGCGACCAATCAGGCGGCGGAGCAATTGGCCAGGCAAATGCAAGGGCAGATGGGCCTTGCCCCCGGAATGCCAGGCCAGCGCCAAGGGCAACGCCCAGGCCGGGACCCTTTTGGGCGTCCGGGTGGCGGCACCCGTGGGGCAATGTCTGACGATGGTGATGTGAAAGTGCCGAGCGAGCGTGACATTCTTCGTGCCCGTGAAATTCTCGATGAACTCCGTCGTCGCGCCGGCGAGCCGTCACGTCCAAAGATTGAACGAGAGTTCATCGATCGGCTGCTGAGGCGATTTTAGAGCGGCGTAATTTGTAAGTAGACGGTTATGCCCTGGTTCAGTGAATTGGCTTCAGGGTTCTTTCTTCTCGCCATGCTCACCTTCACCAACTTCGGCGAAGGTAACCTCGAGACGGCGCGCCAGTGGTGAGGGATCGATCAGGCGGGCTTTGAAGCTGATATTGGCTTTCGGGGCCAGTTTATTTTTCAAGGGAGCTGCCAGCGCGTTCTGGATAGCGTTGCCGTCGCCGTCAAACAGCAGAACCTTGATCACTGGAACACTGCGTTCGACCTCGGAGACATTGGCGACAATGCCGCGAACAACCAGAACTTCCCGGCCCTGTTCTGTTTCACGCGCTGATTTAACTTTCTGGATGGCCAGCCCTGCTCCCAATTCTTCAGCGCCCAACCCGATCATATCGTAGACCCCTGCAGTCGCCGGAACCAGATTGACGAACGTGTCCTTCAGGAACACAGCAGCCACCAACAGGCCGACGATCAGTACGCCAACGCCGATACCGATAAGTTTTACGAGATTGCGCTTTTTGGGCTCAGCATCTCCATCATCGCCGGATTCCGAAGATGTGAAGACCTGGGGAATTGGATCCGGGTCTGGCAGGTCATCAAGTTCATCCGGGTCCATAAGTTCGGGATCGTCGCCAAGATCATTGCTGTCGACCATGGATGAAATGGTTTCCGGCTCATCATCATCGCCGAACATTTCATCGAGCTCGGCGGCTGTTAATCCGCTGTCTTCTTCTGGCTCGGGTTCCGGCTCGGTTTCCGGCTCGGGCTCCGGTTCAGGCTCGGGTTCCGGAATGGGTTCGGGTTCCGGTACAGGCTCGGGTTCCGGCTCTGGTATGGGTTCAGGTTCAGGCTCGGGCTGTGGGATGGGGGCAGGTGGGGCCTCCATGCCGGGGGGCATGGCACCTGGCGGAACAGGCTGGCCATAGGCCATTTGGCCGGGCGCTTGGGGATAAGGTGCCTGGGGGTAAGGCGCTTGAGGCCCTGGATACATGGGAGGGTAACCGGGCGGCACCTGAGGATGTTGCGGATACGCGGGTTGTGGCGGGTATCCGGGCGGTGGTGGTGCCGGGTGCATGGCTGGAGCCGGCATCGGTTGTGGCGGTGGAGAGTTGACAGGTTGTTGAAACCAGCTGTGCCCACAATTGGAACAACGCGTAGTTTTCCCCTGACCCAAGGAGGCTGTATTGACGTTATAACGCATCAGACAATTTGGGCAGGTGATTATCATACAGGGTTGATCTTCATAAGTTTTTTTAATTTATATGATTTCCATGGAACGAACGCAAGTTGCACCCTCGTCCAGAAACAAAACTGGCACAACTTTTTTTTGATCCGGAAAAACTCCCAAATTTCAGCTGGTTGCGAGTTTTGTCCAAAAAATTGCAATATTTCCCCTGAAATCACCTATTCGACAATTCAATCAGGACGGTCTGTTTTGCAGGTTGGGGATTCGCGAGACCCGGCCTCAGCAACGCTGGACGCCAGCGCACCGGCGTGGCATTGTTCGCTGCAACAGCAATACCTCTAATAAGGAGCGCATCGAACGTGAACCTGCAAAGCGACGAACCCATCGTCCGTTTTGAAAATGTCGGTCTGCGCTATGGTTTGGGCCCCGAAGTTCTGCAGGACGTAAATTTTTCCCTGCAACCGAGTTCTTTTCATTTTCTGATTGGTGAAAGCGGTGCCGGGAAATCGTCTTTACTGAAACTGATCTATCTTGCCTTTAAACCGTCTCGCGGGATGATTTCTCTGTTTGGCCGTGATATCGCGACGACGCCACGTGAAGACCTGCCGGCGCTGCGTCGCAAGGTTGGCGTGGTATTTCAGGAGTTTCGGCTGCTTAATCACTTGTCCACGTTCGATAATGTTGCGCTGCCGTTAAGGGTCGCTGGAACTAAAGAAAGCGAAGTGCGCAAACACGTTGGAGAATTGTTGGCCTGGGTCGGCCTTAAGGATCATATGCAGGCCCGCCCACCGACCTTGTCCGGCGGTCAGCAGCAGCGCGTCTCCATCGCCCGTGCCATTATTGGCCGTCCCCGCCTGTTGCTGGCGGATGAGCCTACGGGCAATGTTGATGATGAGATGGGTTTTCGCCTTATGCATTTGTTCGAAGAACTGAACAGGTTGGGTACGTCAGTGGTTATTGCCACACATAACATGCATCTCGTGGAGCGTCTGGGGCATCGTCAACTGCGCCTGGAAAACGGGCATTTGAATGTCCGGGAGGCGGTCAAACCTGCGCAATCCACGCCGTCGCCCGCTGTCTCACAAAAAGTGAAGGAAACAGCAGCAGATCGGGCGCCACAAACTCATCCGACCCCGGCATCTGTGAAAAAACCCATTGAAGACGACTTCAAAGGCAGCGCTGAAACTTTTGGTGACCCCGCCAGTCTGGAAAACTTTCTGTAAGCCATGAAATTTCTGTTTATCGGACGTTCTGACCTGGCACTAGACCGTGATGCCCATAGCCGGTTTTTACCCTGGCTAATCGCGTTCATGGTGTTTTTGGCCGTGCTTGCTCTTGCCGGAATGCTGATTCTTAAAGAAGTCGCGGCGCGGTGGGATCATGGTGTCAGCGGCACTTTGAGTGTTCAGATTTCACCGACTGAAGACCCAACCAATGATGAAGTCCGGATGGGGGAAACACTGAAAATCCTCGCCGCGACGCCGGAGATCGAGCGTTACGAAGTGATTGACGATGCTCGCATGAAGGGTTTGTTAAAGCCGTGGCTCGGCGATATCGAGGATATGGCTGAGCTTCCACTGCCCCAGCTGGTTGATGTTGAGCTGAAATCGGGGGAGCACCTTGATACGACGGCACTGGAGGACCGATTAGCGCAGAAAGTTGATGGTGTCAGTGTCGATGATCATCAGGTCTGGTTGGAACGACTGGTTAACCTGATTCGTACTGTTCAGGGTGTGGCAACACTAATTCTGCTGTTTATTGCCTTCGCCACGGTTGGTACGGTTGTCTTTACAACCCGCACCGGTCTTGCCATCCATCGTGAAGCCATTGAAGTGCTGCATCTGATTGGGGCACAGGACACCTATATCGCCGGACAGTTTTCTAAACGCGCGTTGATGCTTGGCCTTAAAGGCGGGGTGTTCGGTCTGGTACTTGGGGTGCCGACGATCGCCAGTGTCGGCTATCTTGCGCGGCGCATGGACGGCTTTTTGCTGCCCAGCATGCAATTGCAGCCGGAACACTGGATTGGGGTCGGTATTCTACCGTTACTGGTGGCCGGAATTGCCATGGTGACAGCCCGTGCCACCGTCATGCGAACTTTGGCGAGGATGCTTTAGGCCATGGTCAGACGTCGCATCAGGGAGCGGGCGCCGCGGTTTGGCAATCTGTTATTGGTTCTGGTCGGTATTGCCGGGTTGTGGTGGATTGGTTTGTTTCGCTTCGTCGAGGCGATCCCCGCCGAAATCGTGGATCGTGTGTCCCAGACTGACGCCATTGTTGTTCTCACCGGCGGCAGCGGACGGCTGGACGTTGGCCTCGATTTGCTGGAGGCTGACAACGCCTCCCGACTGTTTGTTTCCGGCGTCTATAAAGGTATGGAAGTCAGACGACTGCTTAACTTATCCAAAAAAGGCCGGGCTCATCTTGAATCGAAGATCAACATTGGCAATGCTGAGAATACCCGTGAAAATGCCGCTGAGACAACGGCCTGGATCGCGGGCAAAGACATCCAGACCCTGCGGTTGGTTACGGCCGCCTACCACATGCCGAGAAGCTTGCTGGAATTCAATAACGCCATGCCCGGCGTGCGCATTATCCCAAATCCGGTATTCCCCAAACATGTTATGCAGGAGCGCTGGTGGCTTTATCCGGGAACAGCCATGCTGATTTCCAGCGAGTTTAACAAATTTCTTTTCGCCTGGGCCCGTAACTGGGTTGATCATCTATTTCTGGGGCAGGGGTTTAGGGATAAAATGAGTAACCTGTTGGGATCAAACGCCAAGGCATCCGGTTGATGGCAGTCGTTCGCTCGTTCCTGTTCAATATTTTTTTCTTCACCTGGACGGCCCTGTCGGTGATTGTGATGGCAATGTTATTGCCGTTTCATCGTGATGCCATGGCCAAGGTTGTTGACGTATGGGCACGGGTCCTGAGCATGGCTCTGAAGGTAGTCGTCGGTCTCAGTTTTGAAGTCCGTGGCCGCGAAAATATCGTTGATGGACCGGCAATTTACGCGGCCAAACACCAGTCCGCCTGGGACACCTTCGTCTATTTTTTGATTCTCAAAAACCCCAGTTATATTCTCAAAAAAGAATTGTTGTCGATTCCCGTCTGGGGCTGGGCGGCGAGAAAATATGGGGCCGTTGCCGTAGATCGTGAGGGCGGGGGCGCGGCGCTTAAGAAGATGATCGTCGACGCCAAGGATCGGTTAGAGCGTAAAATGTGCATCGTGATCTTTCCGGAAGGCACCCGTACCCAACCCGGCGGTCGCCAGCCCTACCATCCGGGTATTGCTGCAATCTACGGCAAGGTCGATGTTCCCGTCATCCCGGTCGCCTTGAATTCAGGACTGTTCTGGGGGCGGCGCAGCTTTGCCAAGCGAGCTGGAGTTATTAGTGTCGAATTTCTGCCCGCCATGGAAACCGGTCTGCGTCGGCGTGAATTCATGAGTGAACTTGAGACACGGGTAGAGACGGCCAGCGACCGGCTGATTGAGGAGGCCATCTCCGGCGACCCCCGACTCTCCGCCGCTCTCGTCAATTTCGCTCCCGAGACGCCCCCCAGCCCATAAGCCGTTGTGCCTGTGTACAGGTTATCCACACCCTGTTAGTCATGGGGATTTTTCGGCTTATGCGTTGTTAAAAAAGTTTATTTTTAAATTGCCAAGCGGGGGTAAAATGTGGAAACATATAGAGAACATTTGCCTTTGACGAGGCTAATCTAGCGCCCTAAATTGATGGCTCGAAATTCAGCAGCAGGGGCTGTCATTTGATGGGGTGGGAGAGTATGGCGTGGCGCAGGTAGCACCGGTTTCACAACAGATATGGGATATGAAGTACCGTCTGAAAACACAGGACGGGAACCCCATCGACAAGTCGATTGCCGATAGCTGGCGGCGTGTCGCCCGGGCGCTCTCCAAACCGGAACAGGACCCGGAACTCTGGGAGCAGCGGTTTTTTGAGATTCTTGATGATTTCCGCTTTCTGCCAGCCGGTCGCATTCTTTCCGGTGCGGGAGCAGAGCGCAATGTGACGTTGTTCAACTGTTTCGTCATGGGCGACATTCCCGACGACATGGCGGGGATTTTTGACAGCCTGAAAGAAGCTGCCCTGACCATGCAGCAGGGTGGCGGCATTGGGTATGATTTTTCGACCCTGCGGCCGAAAGGGGCACCTGTTTACAAGGTTGGCGCCGATGCCTCGGGGCCACTGTCTTTTATGGATGTATGGGATTCCATGTGTCGCACCATCATGAGCGCCGGCTCACGCCGTGGGGCAATGATGGCGGTGATGCGGTGTGATCATCCGGATATTCTCGACTTCATTGAGGCCAAGCGCGAACCCGGACGGTTGCGCATGTTTAACCTGTCGGTTCTGGTAACCGATGCGTTTATGCAGGCGGTCAAGGAAGATGCCGCCTGGGAATTGCAGTTTGACGGGGTGACCTACAAAAGCCTGGCGGCGCGAGAAATCTGGGATCGGATCATGCAGGCCACCTATGCCTATGCGGAACCGGGTGTCATCTTCATCGACCGTATCAATGCCAAGAACAACCTGCACTATTGCGAAACCATCCACGGGACCAACCCATGTGGCGAACAGCCCTTGCCGCCTTACGGGGCGTGTTTGCTGGCGTCGGTCAATCTGGCCCGACTGATCAATGATCCGTTCGGCCCGGAGGCCAGTCTTGATCTTAAGGAACTCACCAACCTGGTGACAACGGCTATTCGCCTGATGGACAACGTGATTGAGGTATCAAACTTCCCCTTGGATGAGCAACGTCAGGAAGCGATTGCAAAACGTCGTATCGGTCTCGGCATCACCGGTCTTGCCGATGCGTTGATCATGTGTGGTGCCCGGTATGGCGGGGCCCGGGCGGTTGAGCTGACCGAACAATGGCTGAGCACGCTTGAACGCGCCGCCTACCTGGCATCGATTGAGCTGGCCCGCGAAAAAGGGCCGTTCCCGTTGTTTGATCAGGAAAAATTTCTGGATGGCGAAACAGTTCAGGGGCTTGATCAGGATATTCGCGACGGCATCGCTAAACATGGTATCCGCAATGCCTTGCTGACGTCGGTCGCACCGACCGGCACAATTTCACTGTTTGCCGATAACGTCTCGTCTGGGCTGGAACCGGTGTTCAGTTTCAAGTACTCCCGACAGGTCATGATGCCGGATGGAACACGTCGCGAGGAAGATGTCACCGACTATGCCTATCGTCTCTATCGCCGCCTGAAGGGCGACAGCGAACCGTTGACTGACGCTTTTGTCGATTCTCAAAATCTCAGCCCCAATGATCATCTGGTGATGCAGGCAGTGGTGCAGAAGCATATCGACAGCTCCATCTCGAAAACCATCAACGTGCCGGAATCCATTGCTTTTGGTGATTTTAAAGATATCTACATGCAGGCCTATGATCTGGGCTGCAAGGGCTGCACGACCTACCGACCCAATGACGTTACCGGCGCGGTTCTTGAGGTGAAGGGTAAATCCAAATCACCCGAAGTGGAACCGGAACTGCCGCTTGAGGCCCCTAACTCGAAAATTCTGCCCAAGGATGAGGGCGATTCCGGTGCCGTCGTCCAGATGTTTAAACCTCTCGACCGGCCCGGCGATCTGGGCGGAAACACCTATAAAATCCAGTGGCCCGACAGCGACCACGCCATGTACATCACGCTAAATGATATTCTTGATGACTCGGGGCGCATCCGTCCGTTCGAGATTTTTATCAATTCGAAAAATATGGAACATTTCGCCTGGACCGTCGCCCTGACGCGGATGATTTCTGCTGTCTTTCGCAGGGGTGGTGATGTTTCCTTCGTCGTCGAGGAATTGAAAGCCGTGTTTGATCCACGCGGTGGCCAGTGGATGAAAGGCCGGTACGTGCCCTCTCTGCTGGCGGCCATTGGCGAGGTCATTGAGCGACACATGATCAGTGTCGGCTTCGTCAAGGCACCCGGACAATTGGCCGAAGATCAACCGTCCCAGTTGGCGGTGGTCAATATGGACAACCGTTATTCCGATGAGGGCGAAGATGAAAACAAACCAAAATCATCAGGCCCCGGTTTCCGCCAATGCCCAAAATGTGCACAGCTTTCCTTGATGCGCCAGGAAGGCTGCGATACCTGTACAAGCTGCGGGTATTCGAAATGTGGGTAAGGGGCTGATACATGGAACAGCGGTTAAGTATGGTTTCATTGGGTGTTGATAGTGTTGCCGATAGCACTGCCTTTTATCAACGTTTAGGCTGGAATAAATCAGAAACTGCCAGCAATGAGTCGATCTCATTTATTCAATTGGGTGGCATCATGCTGGGGCTTTATGGTCGTGGGCCGTTGGCCGAAGATATTGGTGTTGAAAATACGAATTCCGGTGGGTTCTCGGGTATTGCACTTGCCCATAACACACGGACCAAAAATGAAGTTGATGAGGTGCTGACGTTGGCTGTTAACGCGGGCGCCAAGCTGTTGAAACCAGCGCAGGATGTTTTCTGGGGTGGTTATTCAGGTTATTTCGCTGATCCCGATGGTCATATGTGGGAAGTCGCCTGGAACCCATTTTTGGAAATGGGTGAAGATGGGGCCGTCATTCTGCCAGCCTGACCAAGCGTTGATGCCGCAAGGCTAACTTGTCGCAATCAGTCTATACTGAGCTCCCCGAAGACGGCTTCTGTATGCCGTCACTCTCTTTATCCGCGCAGGATATCACCAAGCACATCCACCGCTTCGTCAACCATACCTCGCGTAATGTCTAGGTGTGTCACAGCGCGGATCTGGCTGTCATCGCGGGCCCCCATCTGGATGCCGTGTTCCATGAGCCGCGAGATGATTTCCTTGGCTGTGTAAGGGCAGTCCGTCACGTCAAAAAATACCAAATTGGTTTCAACGGTTTCCGGGTCAAGTTTGATGCCCGGTATGTTTCCAAGACGGGCCGCCAGGTGACGGGCGTTGTCATGATCTTCGGCCATCCGGTCAACATTGTTTTCAAGGGCATAAACGCCGGCGGCGGCAATGATCCCCGATTGCCGCATGGCGCCACCCAGCAGGTGTTTGAGGCGAAAAGCACGCTCGATAAAATCACTGTCACCGGCCAAAACCGCACCGACCGGACATCCCAACCCTTTGGACAGATCGATCCACAGGGAATCCTGGGTAGCGGCGTAATCGGCGGCTGAGGTTCCGCTTTCGACCACGGCGTTTAACAGTCTGGCCCCATCCATATGGCATTTGATACCAAGTTCCTGGGTGCGTTGATGGATATCGCGGAGCACCTCCACCGGCCAGACCGTGCCGCCGCCAAAATTACTGGTGTTTTCCACTGATACCAGCGCCGAGCGCGGCACGTTGCGTTTTTCTGGGCGGATTGCGGCCTCTACATGATCGGCGGTGAAAATTCCTCTTGTGCCGTCAACCGTGCGCATCATCGCACCCGCTACGGCTGCCGGGCCACCGGTTTCCGAATGGATGGTGTGGGCGGTTACGTCGGCAATAATTTCATCACCGGGTTGGCACCAGATGCGATAGGCGATTTGGTTGCACATTGTTCCGGATGGTAAAAACAAGGCCGCCTGTTTGCCTAGCAGTTCGGCGACCATGTCTTGAAGGCGATTGGTTGTCGGGTCCGTCCCATGCTGTTCGTCACCGACCTCGGCGGCCGCAATGGCTTGGCGCATGGCGTTGCTTGGCTGGGTGTGTGTGTCGGAATAGAGGTCGATACGGACCTTGTTCATGCTGTCACCTGAATTTTCCCGGTTTGTTTGCCCAACTGTTCGCAGAAGGTTTGGTTGAAGAACTTAAAGATAGGTTTCACTGAGTATTCGGCCAAGAATTATTTTACCTTCAGGCGGATTGATCGAGTGCGCAGATCGGAATATTCTTTGGAATGGCTTCCGGTCAGGAGCTGTCATTCGCCGAACCGATTTTAAGGTATGAAGTTATGGCAGACGAAAACACACCTGACGATAATGATGAGTGGCAGTCTACGCCTATGGCATCGGCTCCGAAAGACAGTAGCCGGCCCAAACGCATCGGTGTTCCACATCATGCCGCGCTAAAGGCGGCACCTTCAGAACACATCTCACCGCCGGAAATTGCTGAACCCGTGGACATCATAGACACACCCGTCCTGGGCGCAGTTGAGCAGGACCTTGCCGGACCTTCTTCTGAACTCGAAAATGAAGCCGATACGGATCTGGTGGAACCCGAAAACCCGGCGGATCGTCTCGAAGACCTGGTCCGCCATGCGTTGGAGTCGCCTGAAAACCGTCTGCCTTAATTTGATCCAGACACGACCTCAGATTTACGGATAAGCCTTTCTAAGGCGTGATCGTGGATGCCGAGTTCCTTGAGATGCTCGAAAGTATTAATCAGATAATCGATACACGGTCCTGCTTTGCCGTGCCCTTGAAGGATCATCCGGACCGCCTCGTCGTCGCTTAGTTTCCCGGTGTATTGTTCGTGGTCGGTGTCGGCGACGAACAGGTAAGAGAGAACCGTCGGCTTCAATGTGCCGTCCGTGGTTTCGACCTTGCGCCAACGGGGCCGGTAAACGCCGGTGACCATTTCGCGTTCATCAAGGTAATTCATCACATTCTTGACGTCATTTTCCCGAACTCGAAACGCAAGCCCCCGGCAGGATCCGCCTCGGTCCAGTCCAAACACCAGTCCCGGGCGTTCATAGGTGCCGCGGTACGCCACCGAATAGATGCAAAGGGCGCGATGATATCCATGCAACAGCGCCGGGCGGGTTTCGACGTGGGGGAAGTTGGGCCGCCACATCAATGATCCGTACCCAAAAACCCAGATGTCACCTTCTGGCGTTTCCATGCCGGCTCAGCGTCCACTCGCCCGAGTGCGGGTCACCAGAGCGACGCCAACCGCTGCCAGAACCATGCCGGCAATCTGGCGAAGATCGAGAGTTTCGCCGAACAGTAACCAGGCATCGATGGCGACCACCGGCGGCACCAGATAGAACAGGCTCGCAACCTTGGACACAGCACCGCGTCTGATCAGCATGTAATAAAGTGAAAAGGTGCCAAGCGAGAGCACAATGACCAGCCATGAAAGTGCGAACACAAAATCGCCGGTCCAGTTGATATCGCGGGTCTCGAAGGTAAACGCCAGCACACAGACGACGCCCGCCGCCGCTGCCTGCTGGATGCAGGACGCCGAACGGATGTCGTTCCCGCCACCGAACCGCTTCTGATAAAAGGTCCCGATGGTGATACCGATAAGGGCGATTGCCGTGGCAACGACACCTGCCAGTGGGCCGCTATCCGAACCTTTCCAGACGACCAGAAGCAGGCCGATAAATCCTATGAACAGCCCGGACCATTGAATTCTATTCAGCCGCTCACCCAGCAGCGGCAAAGCCAAAGCGGCTGTGAGCAGCGGCTGCATTCCGGTAATGATGGCAGCGACACTTGCCGGTGTGCCTTGGTCGATGGCCCAGAACACACCGCCAAGGTAGGTCGCATTGATCAGGATGCCGACGACGGCGGTGTCGCGGATTTCAGTAAATGTCGTCGGCCAGCGCGCGCCCGACAGAATAGCAATGAGCCCGAACAGGGCGGAGGCGATGGCAAAACGAATGGCCAGAAAAGTGAAGGGGTCGGCATAGGGTAACCCCCATTTTGCGCCGATGAACCCAGTGCTCCACAGTAAAACGAACAACCCGGGCATGACGGTAAGCCACAGGGGGTCGGGTTTATTGTCAGGGGTGTCCGGTGGGGCAGAGGTCATGCAGTTACGAGTTTTCAGGTCGATAGTGAGGCGCAGACGCAGGCTATGTCTTTCCCCGCCGGGGCGCAACGTCTTATAAAGGCGGATGCTGATTGCGAAAGGGAATCCTGATGTCCGATATTTTCTCGCCCGGGTCTGGAGATAACCCGGTTACATCCCGGTCGGGTTGGAAGACCGGTGGATTTACGCTCGCCCTAACACTGGCGGTGCTGTTTGCTATATACGGAGCTTGGTGGTCGATTGCCGCCACCCAGGTGAAATTGGGATTGGATCTGGTCTTAGGCCAACTCGCGGCGCAGGGAGGAGAATACGGCTACGGCACCGTGCGGAAAGCGGGTTTCCCATTTTCGGTTCGTGTAGAAGTCGCGTCGCCGTTTATAAAATCCAGAAGGTGGGAGTGGCGGGTCGAAAAACTGAATGTTTCGGCAAAACCCTGGTCCATAGAGCAGATCAATCTGGACCTTTCCGGAAACCATGAAGGGGTGGCTGTTCTGGGTGGCCACGTGGAGACTTATACGTTTGTTGCCGAGCGTCTGAAATCGAAATTTACAATTGATGATGAGATATCAAACCCTCGGAATAAACTGATATCCGGCCCTAAACGAGTCCGGCTCCAGGCGCTTGAATCACAAGGCGCAGGTCTGAGTTTACGACTACTGGGGAGAAGACAAACTTTTTCATTAGGAGATTTCAACCTGGAGATGGACCAGGGACGTAAGGATATTATGGACTGGGGGGTGCGGTTAAGGGATTTACGTATTCCTCAAGAAATTCGCGCACCTCTTGGACCACGGCTCCAACATCTGGACATAAAAGGACAACTTGTAGGCGAGCTTTCGGGCGAGTCTTTGATCACGGCTCTGTCGTCATGGCGTGACAGGGGCGGTAAGCTGAATGTCAAGATGCTGGACGCCAGCTACCCGCCTTTGCGGATAACGGGCACCGGTTCCTTAACTCTTGATTCCGACTTGCAACCCGCCGGAGAAATCACTACCCGAAGCCGCGGCGTGATGGAGACCGTCGATGCCCTTGTTCATGCGGGGCTGATCAGAAATCTGGATTCCGTCGCCACCAAACTGGCGCTGATGGCGTTTTCGAAAACCCCCGACGGCGGCGGCGAGCGCTATCTCGACTTGCCGTTGACACTTGAAAGCCACACACTTTTTGCAGGTCCGTTCAAAATACTGCGCCTGCGCCCTATTCAATGGTGATTCACTGAGCCGGAAAATCTGCTAAGGTCGGCTTATGAAACAGGTACGATTGTTCATCCTGCTGGTGGGTTTTGCCGGGGCGCTCGGGTTTCAGGTGCCGGCGCTTGGTGGCGAACAGATAAAGGGCTCTCCCTATTTGGCCGGCCAATTGCTGGTCGCCACGCCTGACCTGATTGACCCGAACTTTTCTAAATCCGTTGTCCTGATGATCGAGCACGATTCCGGCGGGGCCTTCGGCCTGATTATCAATCGCCTCTATGGAACCGGTCCGTTGAAGGATTTGATCCTGGGGCTCGGGTTCGATGCCGAAACCGCAGAAGGGGATGTTTCAGTACGCTTCGGCGGTCCCGTTGAACGTGGTCAGGTATTTATTGTCCACGGTTCCGATTATGAAATCACCGATACAATCAAGATCAGTTCCGGGGTGTCCGTGACCAACCACAGTCAGATCATTATGGATATGGCAATCGGTGACGGTCCCCAAGACCGTATGGTGGTCTTGGGGTATGCGGGCTGGGGCGCCGGGCAGTTGGACAGCGAATTTGCCAGAGGCGACTGGGTCAGCAGGTCGGTTGACAGGGATATCGTTTTTTTACGGGATATCGACGCCATCTGGGAGCGGGCCCGGGCCCGGGCAGGTGTGCCGCTTTAGCTATTCTACCAGACAATAGACTTTGGCGATTCGAACCGAGGTGATCAGGTCGCGGGCGGTGCGCGGGTAACTGTCTTCCGATAAGGTCAGGCCGGACGTTGTGTTAGCAGATTGCGGATAGGTCATGTTGGCGACGCGGAACATATCTTTGATGGTTGACGGCTGGGCCGTCATGATGCGGCCGCGCCGCGAAGATTCGGCCTGTACAATACCAATAACCCGGCCCTGGTCATCCAGAACGGCACCGCCGCTCAGTCCCCCCAGTGAGCCTGAACGGTCCGGAATGCGCGAGCGTTCGGCCCAGGCATTGACCCGTTCGCGATAGCCCTTCTGGCGCTGGCGACGGTCGGGATGTCGGAGCGTCATTTCACCGATAAAGCGGGCATGAACAGCACCGGGTTGTCCCGTCGGGAAGCCGATATTATAGCCATCGCGGCCGCTGCTCATCTGGTTGGCAAGGATCAGTTCTTTGGGCCCGCCACTGGTCAACAGCAGGGCGACATCGGCGTTCGGATGAAGGATGGTTTTATTGACCCGGAGATACTTTTTTGTCGCAGTTTGGATGGCCGTTTTCGAACAGCCCTCTGCCACATGACGGGCCGTCAGCCAAACGCCCTGGCGCGACACAGAAAAGGCGGAGCCGACGGAGGATTGGGGTTTGCCGTCGTCTTCGATAAGTCCTTCACGAGGCAGGCCACCGGCAAAGGCTTGAGGGTTTTGTGGGGCCGGGCTTTGCGACATCCATGCCGCGGTCTCGGTATCCCAAAGATCAGGGGAAAAGTGCTGAACACTAGGGCGGCGGGGGTTGGCATTATCCGGGACCTTTGCGCCGAAATCGACAGCTTTGCTGGCGATGGCGCCGATGATCAGCACGAAGATGACGATCCAGTCGAGGCGGCGCATGGGCTCTCTCCGTCCGGCTATCCTGTGACGGCGGCGGCGTTAACGGCTGAAACCGCCAGTTTAATGAAGATCAGTAGAATGGCCGGGCCCATTTCACCGTCGATGATGCGTTTGGGAAGATCACGCAAGATCAAATCGGTAAACCGATAGGCGATCAACTGCAGAATCAGTGTAACCGGCCCCCAGATCAGAATTTCCCAGACCCCGATGCTGCTGGCCATGGAAAAGGCCAGTGGAATGGCCAGTCCTAGAATGGCCCCGCCAAGGGAGACTGCAGCCGACGTGTTGCCATCGCGGATCAGGGCAATTTCGTCATAGGGCGTGATCCGCACATAAAGAAATACGCCAACCCCCAGGATCGCCAGCGTTACAGACGAATGTAATAACAGCACCGGAAAACCGGCAAGAAAGCTCTGAATGACAGGTGTCATGTTGGTCAATCCCTGTTGGCTTCAATGACGTCGCGACGAATGGCCCGGGTGCGGGTGAAGATTTTTTGTAATTCTTCTCCTTCGCCGCGGCGAATCGATCGCTTGATCGCCGTCAGGTCTTCTGTGAACTGGCTCAGTACATCCAGAACCGCATCGCGGTTTTTCAAGCAGACATCACGCCACATCACCGGGTCCGACGCGGCAAGGCGGGTAAAGTCCTGAAAGCCACTGGCTGAAAATTTGATGACTTCCGATTGCAGGTCGGTTTCCAGATCAGTCGCTGTATCGACGATACAATAGGCGATCAGTTGCGGCAGGTGCGAGGTGATGGCGAGGACCTTGTCATGGTGTTTGGGGTCCATGGTTTCGATGTTACTGCCGCAGGCTTTCCAGAATTCCGTGAGTTTCTCGACCGCCCCCTTGTCTGTGTGGGGCAATGGAGTGAGCACACACCAGCGGTGATCGAACAACTCGGCAAATCCGGCGTCCGGGCCGGAATGTTCGGTGCCGGCGATGGGGTGACCAGGCACAAAGTGAACGCCGTCTGGAATGAACGGAGAGATATCGGCGATGACCGATGTTTTACTGGATCCGGCATCGGTAACGATGGCACCGGGTTTCAGGTGATCTGAAATCGCTTCCGCAACGGTGCCCATAACACCCAGGGGAACCGAAAGGATAACAAGGTCAGCACCGTCCACGGCTTCTGCTACATTCGTTGAGTAGCAGTCGCCGAGGCCAAGTTCTCGCGCCCGGTCGAGGGTTTCCTGTGACCGGGTGGAAACGGCAATCTCGTCGGCCAGCCCGCGCCGGCGGATGGCGTGGGACAGAGATGACCCAATCAAGCCGATACCGATCAGGGCGATGCGCCCAAACAGCGGGGACGGATTTTCTTCCGTCATTGGTTTTTTCCCATGAATTTCCGCAAGACACCAACGACGGCGCGCATGTCTTCTTCCAGACCGACGGTAATTCGGAGGCAATCGGGTAATCCGTATCCGGCCATGCCCCTGACGATGATACCTTCCGCCTTGAGCGCCGCATCGGCATCCTTGGCCGTGCGTTCGGGGTGTTCGCCGAAACAGACCAGCAGAAAATTGCCAACGCTGTCGGTGACGTCCAACCCCAGATCAAGCAGTTGTTCTCGTGTCCAGGCCAGCCACTTCAGGTTATGGGCGCGCACTTTCTCGGTAAAGGCACCATCCTGTATAGCGGCGGTGCCCGCCGCGAGTGCTGCCGAGCCGACATTGAACGGACCGCGCACCCGGTTCAGGACATCAATCACGTTGGCAGGCCCATAAGCCCAGCCGAGACGCACACCGCCGAGGCCATGGATTTTTGAAAAAGTTCTGGTGACGATGACGTTGTTCCCGGCATCGACCAGCGCATTGCCTTCCGAATAATTTTCGCGAGTAACGTATTCTGCGTAGGCTGCGTCAATGACCAACAAAACATCGTCCCGCAACCCGTCACGCAGGCGTGCGACTTCCGAATGGGGCAGGTAAGTGCCTGTCGGGTTGTTCGGGTTGGCCAGGAACAGGAGATGCGTGTTCTCCGTAACTGCCGCCAACAGGGCATCGACATTTGCCGTCAGGTCCGTTTCAGGTGCCGTCACCGGCGTTGCCCCCGCAGCCTTGGCCGAAATGTTGTACATCAGGAACCCATACTCGCTGTAGAGAACCTCGTCTCCCTCTCCGGCATAGGCTTGGCACAGCAGAGAAATGATTTCGTCCGATCCGGCACCACAGACGATCTGCTCGGCAGCCAGTCCATGAACCGTGCCAATCGCCTGGCGGAGATCATCCATGCCGCCATCGGGATAGAGATGCAGGGTTTCTGAGATGTCACGATAGGCGCTGGCGGCCTTCGGGCTGGGCCCAAAGGCACCCTCATTGGAGCTCAGCTTGAGGACACGCTCAAACCCTTTTAGCCCGGAATCCCCGCCGATGTAGGGATTGATCGCCATGACACCGGGTTTCGCGGTAGGCATTGTCATGAGGAGGTCTCCGATGTCTCTATCTGGGGTGGGGCCAGTTCGTTACCGTTCAAGGGCATGGCATAGCCTCCCAAGTGGATGATGCGGGTGATACGCGGGCCAAGTGAGTCGAGCAGACGGGTCATCTGACGTCCACCCGGATTGGCAAAACCGAAAACCTCAACCAAATAGGTCCATCCCGGCGGCCGTTCCGGGTCATGCCAGAGCTGATGAAAGGCGACGGTAAATCCAGCTTGTGACAAGGCGTCTTCGATGACGTTAAAGCCGATATTGTCCTGAAGTTCGATGGCGATATAGGAACGGTCTCGCCCTGTTTCTTCATGTTCGATAGGGCAGATGACCAGCGCTTCAAGTCCGGTATTGCGGGCGTTTCCAATTCCGATAAACGGCAGTCTGGCAATGATCCGTGATGTTCCCTTTTTGTCGGAAACCAGATGGCGCCACCAGTTCTCCTCGTCGTCATGGCTGGGAACCGGGACGATACCGATGGTGGCTTTGCCGGTCTGCACAGCTTCGACGACGCGTCGCGCCGCTGTGTGGCGGGTTGCCGGTGTAAAGCTGCCGTATTGGTCGCGCGCCAAATCCCAATACCCGGGTTCGCTTTCGCGTTCATAGACGGCCATCGAAAAGGGGCCCTCGGAACTTAATGTCGCGACGATCAGTTCGCGCCAGATGCGCGCCAGTTCACGTTTTGGAAATGACCCCGTATGGCGTGAAATCAGGCGATACAGGATCTCGGCTTCCCGGGATGGGCGGATCTTGATGGCCGAGCCTTCTTTTTCTTTGACGTCGCGGACGTGCTCGACAATTTTCGTGCGTTTGATCAACAAATCCTGAATGGTATTGTCAATCTCATCAATCTGATCGCGAAGCTCGCGGAGTTTGTTTTTTTCGTTTGCCATCGACGTAATTTCCAGCCTCTGAAATGCCCCGCTAGTGATAATGGCTAAGGCCCTTGAAATCAAAGGAAACCAAGCGGAAATCAACAATCAGCGTTTTTGGGGAACGTAGGAAGATCTAGGGGATGACCTGGGCGCACGTTGCGGCAGAACCAAAACCGGTTTGCGGTGCGTTTGGCGCATAACCGGTTGGCCGGCGTATATCTGTTTGACGGCTTCGATGACGGTTACGCCGGCGAAGGTGCCAATGATGCTGGGGCCGATTTTCTCAAATGCCGGGGCTGCCGACAGCATCATGCGGGATCGTGTCGGTGGGATATAGAGGGCGCGGCGGGTCTCGATCGGGGTAAACATGTTATCGCGCAAAAGTCTTGAAATCTGCCCGGTTGAATACGGCAGGCCGTGGCCAAATGGAGTGCGCTCAAAACGCGCCCAGATTCCCCGGCGATTGGGGACAACGACGATCAACCGCCCACTCCCCGCCAGCACCCGCCAGGCTTCACGAAGCAGGGGCCTGATCTGTTCGGCGCATTCGACGGCATGAATCATCAGCACCCGGTCCATGGACACATCGTTAAAGGGCAGCTCCAGTTCATCAACCAGGGTGGTCAGGCCACGGTCATCCATTGGCCAGTGCAAAACACCCTGAGCCGCAGGCATGGCGGCGATGGTTCGCGACGCTTCACCTCTGAAACTCGTGAGGTAGGGCGTTGTATATCCCAATCCCAATACACTTTGTCCACTGACGTCCGGCCACAGCTCGCGGATCCGTCGGCGGATCATGCGTCGCGCTACCTGACCCAGGTTGGTCGCATAAAAGTCTCTTAAATCGACTACATCGCTCCACATGGCGTTGATCATAGCGTGTTAGTTCTGGTGGCGCACGCCAGATGAATGGCATGCCGCTACAGAGTGTGATACTGAAGTCAGGTCATTTATTCAGACAGGATCAGGACGCCCATGAAACTCCGCTTCTCTCCCTCCTCGCCGTTCGCTCGCAAAGTTCTTGTTGTCGCCATGGAACGTGGCCTTGATGAGGATATCGAATTGATCCTGACCGACCCGTTTTCCGAAGAGTCGGGCTTACGCGATGTTAACCCGTTGAGTAAAATTCCGGCGCTTGAGCTGGAGGACGGGCGGGTGATTATCGAAAGTGCACTGATCACCGAATATTTGGATGGCCTTCATGACGGCCCCAAGCTGTTCCCCCAAGACGATACCCGCCTTGATACGTTGAAGCGCATGGCATTGGCCGATGGAATGACCAGCGCGGGTGTTCTTTACCGTGTTGAAACCCAGCGCCGACCTTCGGAACTGCTGTGGCAAGCGTACGTCGAACGCCAGATGAAATCCATGCTTGGCACCTTGAGTGTTCTGGAAGAAGAAGCCGAGGCTTTTCGTGCCGGGGATGATCTGACCATCGCCGATATCGCGCTTGGTTGCTGCCTCGGCTGGTTTGACCTTCGGTTCCCCGATCTTGCCTGGCGCCGCGATAACCCGGCGATTGCCGACTGGTTCGAGGATTTCTCAAATCGCCCGTCGATGGCAAAGACCATGCCGTCGTAAGAGGTCATCTGTTTTTGGATAACAAGTCCTTCGACGCCAGCAGTGCGCCACCGACGATCAGTAGGCAGGCGATGGCGACGGTCCAGGTGGCTTCACCCTGGCCGAAACTGATCAATACCAGCGTGGAGATTAGCGGCGCGGCGTAGGCGAAGGCACCAAGCACCTGAATGTTACCGTGTTTGGTGCCATAATCCCAGGTGAAGAATGCGGCACCGACGGGCAGCAATCCCAAGCCAAAGATCGCCAACCATTCACCGGCATCGGCAGGCCAGACGGTTTTTTCAAAGGTCAGGTGGGCAGCCAAAGCAAAAATCGCCGTGACCGCACAGAAGCCCCCAACCGTATCCGTCGGCACATGCCGAAAGCGCCGGTTGAGGACGGAATATGTGGACCAGGTCAGGGCACAGGCAACGGCCATCAGATAGCCCAGCACATAGTCTGACTTAAAACTGCCCATCCCCTTGCCATCGGTGACCAGCAGGACCGCACCAGCGAGCCCGGCGACGGCCCCCGCGACATGCCACCAACGCAGTCTTTCCCCCGGCAACAGCGCCGAGAACAGGACGATCAGCAACGGCCACATATAGGCGATCAGACCGGCTTCGACCGGCGGCGCGTTGCGCAGCGCCATAAAATAAAAAAAGTGAAATCCGAACAGGCCGCTCACCGCCAAAACCCAGGCGCCGATGGGTTGTTTCAGGTGCCGAACAATGTTTTCACGGCGCACGATCCATTTGATCAACACAAAGCCGCTGGCAATTGAGAACGCCAATGTGATCAACAGAAATGGCGGAACCTGTCCGGTCAAGGTCGTAAAAAGTGCCAGCAGGCCCCACATCAAAACAGCGGTGCCGCCGATTAGTGTGGCTCGGAACGGGTTGGGCGGGGAAGTGGTCATTGGTGGAGCGAAATTATCTTCAGGCGGTTGGTGCCACTGGCGAAAATAATCTCATCCCTGCCGTCATGATTCAGATCAGCTCGTCGTAAAGGCGAGGTAATCGGGTCGTCCAGGGGAACGCGGAACAGTTCTCGTGATTCCCCGGTGGAAAATGAAATGCCGAGCAGGTTGCGACGTGAGGCGTCGGGGACAATGAGGTCTGGAATCTGGTCGCCGTTGACGTCGGCAACCATGGACAAACCGAGATTTCGTGACCCGATCTGATGGTTGGAAAACCCGCGTGCGGCATGGTCTTCGGTCAACCGGTTTCCTTTCATTTCATAGAGCTGAAGCGTGCCGCCGATGTGCGGTGTAATCACCGCAGCAATTTCCGTTTTACCATCATTGTCGAAATCACCAACCCCGACCGGGTTGAGCCAGCGATGCGACAGGCCGATGGCGACGGCTTCGGCCCGGAGTTCGAGCTTGTTTCCATTAAGCGAGATAACCACCAGTGCCGCCCCACGGTCGAGCCAGGACTTGACCAGCAAAATTTCCATTTCGCCGTCGCCGTCAATATCGGTCAGACGAGGGATGCGGTCCTCGAAAACCGCAGATTCCGGCAAGACATAGGTAATGACCCTGTTGTCGGATAATTCCGCACTTACTGCACCGGCCTCAATGGCGTCGCCCAGAACACCATGGTCGTAGCGCATTGTCGGTGCACTCAGCCAGACCCGGCGGATTACGCCTGAGCCGATCGCCACCTCCCCATCCGGTAGACTACCTTCAGGTAATTTGGGTGGCACGGGTTGATCACCATCGACGGGTTCGAGCGTGAATGTGCCCTCGCGGATGCGAAGCCGTTGGTGTTTGGTGTTTCGGGTCTGGATAATGACCCGGTCACCGGAGGAGATGATCCCATCAACCATGCCGTTTGTCGGAATGTCATAGACGTCGACTCCGTTGGCCGCCCGGGAGGGGGGTGCCCAGGAGAGGGCCAACAAGAAACTGAGACCCGTCAGTACGAACAGGCGGGTGGCACCCAAGACCCTCATCCAGCACCTCCAGCTTGTCCGACCAGAGCGTTCAGAATTTCGTCATCACCGATATAGCCGACGGCTTTGCCATCTTCGACCAGGACAACGGGGTTGCCGGTTACCTGACGTTTTTCAATGGCATCACGGATGGTGATCTCGGTTGGCGCCGTACAGATGCACGTTGGGTCCGATGAGTCGTCGGGGTCCGTGTGGGAAACAAAGCGCCCGTTCTGCCCGTTGATTTGAACCTGATCGAGCGACCCATCTGCCGACAGATGCAGGCGCGCGTAACCAACCCGGTCCAGCTCGATCTCACCTGTACGCCCGGCCAGCGTCTTCATGATCGACACCCCGCTCAAGACATTCAGCGGGTTCACGTGGCTGACAAAGTCACGCACATAATCGGTCGCCGGGTTGAGGATAATGTCTTCCGGTTTGCCGTATTGAACGATACGCCCGCCCTCCATAATCGCGATATGATTTCCGATCTTGAGGGCTTCGTCGAGATCATGACTGACGAAAACGATGGTCTTTTTCAAAGACCGTTGCAGGTCCAGAAGCTCGTCCTGCAAATGGTTACGGATCAACGGATCGAGAGCGGAAAAGGGCTCATCCATAAGCAGGATTTCAGCGTCCGTGGCAAAAGCCCGGGCAAGCCCGACCCGTTGTTGCATTCCGCCGGAAAGTTCATGGGCGAATTTGTCGGCCCATTGGTCGAGATCGACCAGTTTCAGTTTGTCGCGAACAATACGATTGCGCTCGCCGACGTCCATGCCGCGAAGCTCGAGCCCCAGGCCAACGTTTTCTGAAACCGTGCGCCACGGCAACAGGGCGAACTGTTGAAAAACCATGGCAATGCGTTCCATGCGCAGGCGGCGAAGTGTGTTGGCGTCGCACGATACAACATCAATCATCCGTTCAGCGTCCTGCACCAGAACCTCGCCACGGGTGACTTTGTTCAGTCCGTTGACGGCCCGCAGCAAGGTCGACTTCCCCGACCCGGACAGTCCCATCAAGACGCAGATTTCGCCAACGCCCACCGACAGCGTCGCTCCGGCAACACCAAGCACCGAGCCGGTTTCTTCGAGAATGGAATCTCGCGTTCCGCCCTGATCGAGAAGCTCGATGGCGCGAGCCGGATCATCACCGAACATGATGTCGACGTTTCTGAAATCGACGGCGATTTTACGGGTATCTATATTGGCATCCGACATCTATTTGACCCCGCGTTCAGGCTGTTTGCAGATGCGGTCCATCAGGATGGCGACGATGACGATGGCAATTCCAGCCTCAAAACCCTTGGCGGTATTGACCGTGTTGATGGCGCGTAACACCGGAATGCCGAGGCCATCCGCCCCGACCATGGAGGCGATTACGACCATTGATAAGGACAGCATGATACACTGCGTCAGCCCGGCCATGATGGTTGGTAGGGCATAAGGGATTTCGACTTTCCAGAGCAGTTGTTTTTTTGTCGCCCCGAAACTTTCGGCGGCTTCGATCAGCGGTATGGGAACCGAAGAAACGCCTAGATAGGTCATTCGTATGGGGGCGGCGACGGCGAAAATAGCGGTGGCGATCAGACCCGGCACCATGCCGAGACCGAACAGCACCAGCGCCGGAATTAAATACACAAAGGTCGGTAGGGTCTGCATCATGTCGAGGATCGGGCGCATCACGGCCCAGACCTTGGGGCGATGAGCCGTGGCAATGCCGACCGGAATGCCGATGATCAGACAGACGAGTGTCGCCCAGGTCACCAGCGACAGGGTGTACAGAGTGTCTTCCCAATAGCCTTGATTGATGATGAACAGCAGCGACGGCACCACCAATACAACCAGCTTCCAGGACCGGTGAATGTAAAATGCGATGGCGGCGATGGCGACGATCAGTACAAACGGATTTACCGCCAGCAGCAGTTCAGCCATACCTTCCAGCACAAACCCGAGGCCGATGGTGATGCCATCGAAAAACCAGAAAAAATAATCATTCAGGAAATCGACAAAATCTTTCATCACCTTGCCGATGGGTATTTTATGATCCGTCAGCCACTCCATCACATCTTGCCCCCCGATTTGATAACCAAAATGAAAACGGTCAGACCACCTGATACAAACAGGCAATCTGACCGTATCCAAAACCAGAGTATATCAAGAGCAAATTCCGAGCGAACCCTTTTGGCCCGCACCGGTGAATTTGCATCAATTCAATACTCTACAGTCCGAGGCCTTTTTTGGCGGCCATCCAGCTGTCGCCACCGTCCATTGCCGTCACGCCGGCGAGCCAGCCCTTGACCACGTTCGGGTGTTTCTTGAGCCACGTCTGGGCCGCCTTGTCGGGGTCTTCTCCATCATTGAGGATCGCTCCCATGATTTCGTTTTCCATTGCCAACGAAAATTTCAGATTGCCCAGCAGTTTGCCGACGTTCGGACATTCGGCGGTATATCCCTTGCGGACATTGGTGAAAACCGTAGCACCGCCCAGATTGGGGCCAAAGAAATCATCCCCCCCGGTGAGGTACGTGAGCTTGAAATTGGCGTTCATCGGATGAGGTTCCCAGCCCAGGAAAACCACCATTTTATCGCGTTTATTCGCTCGCGCGACTTGCGACAGCATACCCTGTTCGGAAGATTCGACGACCTCAAAACCCTTCAGGCCGAAGGCGTTTTTGTCGAACATATCCTGAATCAGGCGGTTGCCGTCGTTGCCGGGTTCAATGCCGTAGATCTTACCGTTAAGCTGATCCTTGAATTTGGCAATATCCTTGAAATCCTTAAGGCCGGCATCAGCCGCCTTTTTGTTGACAGCCAGCGTATATTTGGCGCCTTCGAGGTTCGCCGGGTTAAGGGTTTCGACCGTGCCCTTTTTCCGATAGGGCGCGATGTCACCTTCCATGGTCGGCATCCAGTTGCCTAGGAAAACGTCGATATCCTTATTCTCCAGACTTTTATACGTCACCGGAACGGACAGGACCTTGGCGTTGGATGAATATCCTAGGGACTTAAGGACGACAGAAGTTGCCGCCGTGGTTGCCGTGATATCGGTCCAGCCAACATCGGCAAAACGCACAACTTTACAGTGTCCGTCGGCCAATGCCGAGGTTGTCATTGACGCAGCGACCAGCGCCGCCGAAGCAATCGCGAATGTAGATCTCAGTTTTGTCATATTCTGGTTCCTCCCATTTGTGGCACTCGTTTTTTGAAAAATGTGCCGAAAACCCTGTCTCAAAAAAAAATAATGTCAGGAGCATAAGCGAATTTGTGAATCTCCGACAGGATTTTGATTGGCACCGGCCCATCTTTTTCCACAACCGTCAGTTGGCGGTGTGCAGGTGTGTGTGCCGAGACGATTTGCGCAAAAACCGGCGTGACCAAACGTAGGCCAGCCACCCGAAGCCGAAGGCGTAGGGAAGGCTGCCAATGGCCAAAAAGATACCCTGTTGGCGAAGCAGCAGTTGGGAGATCGCTTTTGATGTTTCGAAAAATCCATCGCTGTGCTCAATAATAATGCGCCACTGTTCGGCAAAGGTCGTGTAACCGACGGTCCCATCCCAGTGCCCAAGCAGGAATTTCCCTGTCACATAAAACATAAAATAGACCGGGATCATGGTGAAGGCGTTGGTAATCCAAATCCACGCAAGGCCGACCAGAAGATTAAACTCAGTTTGCGGAAATCGCCTGGCGATCAACCAGGTCAATCCCAGCAGATAGGTTTGAATGGGGATCAGCGGGGTGAACGCCCAGAAGACTGCCACGGCAATGCCACGTGCCGTATATTCCGGCGGATGCGAACTTCGTTTCAACGGGATGATGAGACGAAGATAAACAAATCGCAACAGGCCTCTAAAGAGGGTACTACGTCGTGCTTTTTGCATTAATCATTCTTCTTGCCCGTGACGTGTTCTCTTAACACAAGCTTGCGGGTAAAACGTCGAAAGAGGCAGGGCTCGCGGCTAATTTCACAAAAGCTTCATCATGCAAAATCAAGTTATATGGCATCACCCCCTAATGTGTAGACCAGTGGTATTTCTGACCCACACGGATACCAGGGAGGTGACCATCACGGGATGGTTATTGAGTATCTAGATGTCCTTGCCATTGGCGAACAGCGATGTTGAGTTCTGGATGTGGTCTTCACGGGAGAGCTACTGCACGCTTGCGCAGGCGAAATTCACGGAAAACGCGAGCAGGCACAGCACCCCTGACGGTCTGGACAGTGAGACCAAAATTATCCTGCCGGAAACTTCGGAGTGACGAAGCTCACCTGACTCCCAAACACATGTGCGATTAATCTTTATTGCCGTTGTGTACAAACAAAAACCCCCGCCGAGGCGAGGGTTGATGGTCTTCAGGACATGCTATGGCCTTTAATACATGTGTTGGCCGCCATTGATCGACAATGTCGAGCCGGTGACAAATTCGGCATCGTCGGCAACCAGGAACAGGACGCCACGGGCGATGTCGTCGACATTGCCGAGCCGCCCGATCGGTATTTTGGCGACGATCTTTTCCAGAACTTCGGCGGGCACGGCACGAACCATGTCGGTTTCCACATAACCCGGTGCGATGGCGTTGACGGTGATGCCCTTGGCCGCGCCTTCCTGGGCCAGGGCCTTGGTGAACCCGTGGATGCCGGATTTGGCGGCGGCGTAGTTGACCTGTCCATACTGACCGGCCTGACCGTTGATCGAGCCGATGTTGACGATCCGGCCAAAGTTACGCTCGCGCATGCCGTCGATAACCAGATGGCACATGTTGAAACATGAGCCCAAATTGGTATCGATCACAGCATCCCATTTTTCCCGCGACATGCGGTGCATGGTGCTGTCTCGGGTAATGCCTGCGTTGTTGACCAGGACCTCAATCGGGCCCAAGTCAGCAACAATCTGGCCGACTGCGGCTTCGCAGGCGGCATAGTCACCGACGTCAAATTTATAGACTTTAATGCCGTTTTCTTCGGCGAAGGCGTTGGCCGCTTCGTCATTACCGGCGTATGTGGCGGCGACCGTGTACCCGGCGCTTTTTAGGTGTTTTGAGATGGCTTCGCCGATACCTCGGGTGCCACCTGTAACGATTGCTACTCTACCCATAATAATCTCCCCAAATTTTTGTGGTCTTCAAGGATGGTCTCTGGATCATTCTAGTCGCGTTCGACGCACATTGCGATACCCATGCCGCCGCCGATGCAAAGTGTGGCGAGACCTTTTTTGGCGTCGCGTTTCTGCATTTCAAACAGCAGCGTAATCAGGACACGTGCCCCGGATGCGCCGATCGGGTGACCCAAAGCAATGGCGCCGCCATTGACGTTAACTTTATCTGTATCCCAGCCGAGGTCCTTGTTGACGGCACAGGCCTGGGCGGCGAAGGCTTCGTTGGCTTCAATCAGGTCGAGGTCATCGACGGTCCATCCAGCTTTTTCCAATGCCATGCGGCTGGCTGGGATTGGTCCTGTGCCCATGATGGCCGGATCGACACCGGCGGTTGCCCAGGATTTGATCCGGGCCAACGGCGTGATACCACGTTTGTCGGCTTCATCGCTGCTCATCAGAACGACGGCGGCGGCGCCATCATTGATCCCAGATGCGTTGCCTGCGGTGACGGTGCCGTCCTTGGCGAACGCCGGGCGCAATTTGCCGAGGCCCTCTGCGGTGACGCCGGCTTTCGGGTGTTCGTCGGTGTCGACAACCGTGTCGCCTTTACGTCCCTTGATGGTGACGGGCACGATCTCGTCAGTGAACTTGCCTGCAGCCATGGCGGCCTCGGCCTTCTGCTGGGAAAACGCGGCAAAGGCGTCCTGTTCGTCTCTGGTAAGTTGCCATTTTTCGGCGATGTTTTCTGCCGTTGTTCCCATGTGATAGCCATTAAAAGCGTCCCATAGGCCGTCCTTAATCATCGAGTCTATCATTTCGGCAGTGCCCATTTTGGTGCCGTTGCGCATATGGATGACATGTGGTGCCTGGCTCATGCTTTCCTGACCACCAGCGACAACAATGTTGGCGTCGCCTAACTGAATTGCCTGATACCCCAAGGCAACCGTGCGCAGGCCGGAACCACAAAGTTGGTTGATGCCATAGGCGGTTTTCTCAACAGGAATACCGGCATTGACGGCGGCAATTCGAGCCGGGTTCTGTCCGGCCCCGGCGGCAAGCACCTGACCGAGGACAACTTCATCAACATCTTCCGGGGCGACGCCGGCGCGTTCAAGTGCGCCCTTAATGGCGACTTCACCAAGATAATCTGCGGGAACGGAACTTAATCCGCCACTGAAAGCGCCAATCGGGGTGCGGGCGGCGGCGGCGATTACGACTTCGGTCATTTCCTAAATCCTCCAATAGAGTTACTGGTGTACGTCCCGGAAAAACTGGGTGGGCGAAAAATCAAAACCGGGTTTAGCTTAAGTTTGTTTCGCGACTGCAAAATGGCTGATTAATGGCGTTATATGCGGATTCCAGAATCCATGCAAGGGGCTAAATTGTGCACCTGCGAAGAAGTGTTTTAATGCCTTACGGTTTGGCCAGAAAGTGCTCTGTGAGCCAATGGCTTAACGGTTCGTACAATCGCTGTTTGGCTTGCCCCCCGGCGACCATGCCGATGTGCCCGGCGGATGGGGTCAGGATATGGACGTTGGGTAAGATATCGGCCAAGGCCTGAGCGGAGGCGGGCGGAACGATATGATCTTTTGACGGAATGGCGGCGAAGGTAGGCAGGGTGATCTTTGTGGGATCGACGATTTCTCCCCTGATTTTCCAGTTTCCACTGAACGGTGTGTTGTCCCGGTACCAGCCAAACAGGCATTCAAGGGCAACTTTGCCCGGCAGTGGCACGCCGTCATTAACCCAGTCTTCCAGCAGAATGAAGCGTTTCGCCGCATCACTTTCTTTGGCGGCGTTGGCAAAATGACGAAATTTGCCCCCCGTTTGCGCCGGGTCCAGGCCCGCAAACATTGCCTGTAGCATATCGACGGGTAAGACCCCCATCTGAGCGATCAGATTTTTCAGGGCGGGTGCCATCATGTCGAGGAACTGCGCGGTGACACCGCTGTCGCTGTGAAAATCCCAGGGTGTCGCAAGCAAGGCGAGGGCGGATACGGTCCCGGGGTTTCGCCCGGCCAGCGCCAGTGCCAGATTGCCTCCCATACAATAGCCGACGAGTGCCGGGCGACGTGAGGTTTCAGTGTGGACAAAATTTAAAATCGCCTGCAACCGCTCGCCAATATACTCATCAAGCCCGAAATCCCGCTCCTGTTCTTCGGGCCAGCCCCAGTCAACGAGAAGCGGGCGCAAGCCGGACGCAGCGAGATGTCGCATCAGGCTGCGGTCAGGGGCGAGATCCAGAATATAGGCGCGATTGATCAAGGACGGAATGACCAGCACCGGCGGAGCTGTTGAAGATGTGCAGAACAGGCCGTAATCCAGTAGCCGGGTCGAGCCGGACGTCCAAATCGTCGGTGGTTCCGGTGGCCGGGATTGACGGGGGTAGTCCTGATAATTTTTGACGCCGTCGGAAAACTGTTGAAGGCGGTGACAGGCTTCGCGGGTAATGGCGATAGCAAAGTCTTCGGTGTTAAGATTTGAGGGCAGCAGGTCGTTTGCGCGCAGTTTTTTTCCGTTTCGGGTTTTCAAGCTCAGCGACCCGTTGCTCCAGTGCGGCAATGCGCTTAAGGCACTGAGCCACGTCAGGGCTTGCAGACTCATGTGCAGAGCCAGGGGTTTCGGGTTTGATGCCGTCGGACCCAGCTGTTTTATTGCGGGCAGTTTTGTCATCCGGAGATTTTCCGGCAACGGCCGAGGTAAATGCCGCGGCACCCGAATTCATCAGGGCTACCGTTCGCGCCAGTGCATCCATAGTTTCGCCGTTCTCGGCCAGGGTATTCAGATGTTCCTGCCATAGGTCCAGATATTTCCGCGCCAGTTCGTCCAGATCAGGAGTGTCGGATGGTTTCGGCATCTTCCGGTTTTACTTTCACAAGAGTTCAGTTTCAGGTCAATGAACTTGCACCAACTATAAACAACTATGTCGCAACGCGGAACATTTCATTGCGGTGCAGCATGAACCGCGCTAGGTTCTTGGAAATTCAACTCCGGGTGAGCAGTATGGCTGAACAAAGTGACGGAGTAAAAACTCCGATAACAATTAAAAAATACGCCAACCGGCGTCTTTATAATACTTCCACATCAAGCTATGTGACGCTCGACCACCTTGCGCAAATGGTCAAGGACGGCATCGATTTTGTGGTGTATGACGCCAAAACCAGCGAGGATATTACCCGTCAGGTTCTGACCCATATTATCGTTGAAGAAGAAGGCAAGGGCGGCCAGAATTTGCTGCCAATCAGTTTTTTGCGCCATCTGATCAGTTTTTATGGGGACAGCCTGCAGTCCGTCGTCCCCAATTACCTGGATCACACCATGCAGGCGTTTGCCAGAAATCAGGAACAGATGCGTGGCTATATGGATGAAACCATGGGCGGACTTAACCCGTTTGGCCAGTTCGAGGAAATGGGCAAGCAGAACATGGCGATGTTTGAAAACGCCATGAAACTGTTCACGCCGTTTTATGAAGATGAATCAAATGCCAAATCATCCAATGGTTCGAAACCGAATGCTGGCAGTGCGTCGGCTAAGGCTGCACCCAGCCAAAGTGAACCGACAGAAAAACTCGAAGATTTGCAGAGCAAATTGAATGCCATGCAGGATCAGTTGAATCGCCTGACCAGCAACGACAATAGCTGATCGAATAGCGCGACGGCATCAACCACGAAGATTTCAGACGTTGAATTGTTTTTTTGTAACCTGTAGTTAGCGGGCATCTTCGTTTGTCGCGGCAAAAGCGCGGGTCATTATGTGGTGGTTAAGAGTTTCCGCGTTAATTTGTACCAATACATCCAATCTAATCAGAGCCGAAAAGAATAAACTTGCGATTAGGGCAAGGCATACCAAAATGCCCTTTGGTAACGCGGATTTGTCAGGTAAACTCAGATAGTTAGAAATTACAATTTCAGAGAGTAATATTTTTATAATACACCCGAGAAATTAAAAATTGCCGTGTCTGAAATCTTGAGATGTTCGGTGTGGTGGCGGGGTGTCACGAACCCGGAACTGTCTTCAGGGCGCTTCATCACGGTTCAGTAAAGTTTAAGAAAGGAATGTGTAGTGGGACAGAAAACGACGCTAGGCTCGCCCCCCGTTAAGGGTGACGATGTTGTCAACAGGGCATCCGAAACAGATCGTTATGTCGGTGTTAAAATCCGCGAGAGACGGGTTATGTTAGGGTTGTCCCAACAGCAGATGGCCAAATTGATCGGTGTCACCTATCAGCAGGCGCACAAATATGAGCGGGGTATCAATAGAATTTCTGCGGGCCGCTTGTTTGATATTGCGCAGGTTCTGCGTGTCCCGGTTGGATATTTCTTTGAAGGGCTTGGCGATACGACCAATGAGTCGTTGCCGCCGCGTCAGCGCATGTGCCTGGAAGTGGCCAGAAACTTCGCCCTGATTGAAAACGAACGTCACCAGGAAGCGCTCAGTCAAATGGCGCGCTCGCTGGCAGCTAAAAGCTAATTCAAATCACGGTAATTCGCGAAGCACCCTGAACCCCAGCCAGTAGCTCTTTACACCGGGCGGATTTTTCGCCCGGTAGAAAGCGCGGGCAACCTTGTTGAAATAATAGAATGAACCGCCTCGAATAACGCGGTAGTGGCAATTGCCCTCCCGTCGTGCCTGCACCGTTTTAGGGGCATCCGTGTGGTTGGAGTTCCAGCAGTCTTCCACCCATTCAAATACATTGCCGCTGGTGTCATAGACACCGTAGGGGTTGGGTTTGAATGATCCCACCGGTGCCGAACTCAAGGCGCTCCACTTGCTTTTACAGTCCTTGCAGTTGGCGTTGTTGAGGCCGACCTCATCACCCCACCAAAAGCGGGTCGTCGTTCCCGCGCGATGAACGTACTCCCATTCGGCTTCAGTCGGCAGGCGGTATTTTTGTCCGGTGCGGCTGGATATCCACCGAAGGTAATTCTGTGCCTGATCCCAGGTAACGTTGATGACGGGCCGGCCATCGCGCCCCCAGTTATGATCGTCAGGTTCATGCCGGCAGCCACCATCGCCTACGCAGGTTTGCCACTCTTCGAATGTCACTTCAAAACGCCCGATCGCAAACGGCTTTTTGACGCTGACCCGATGTGCCGGGCGGGCCGCCTTGTAGCGCCCATTGGATCCCATCATGTAGAGGCCTTTGGGAATGACCACCAGTTCCGGGCAGCTTTCGCAGTCGCGAAAAACCTGGCCAATTTTGTAGGTCGGAGTTTGCTGGGCCGATACAGGCGTAACCAGCACACCCACTGCCAGAAAGCTCAGAATTCCCAAGACCGACCACCTCTTTCGAGGGGCGTTGGAGGGGCTGGGTTTGGAGCGAATATGCATCTTAAACACCTAGTCTGCTGTCTCAGCGCCGTCAAGTGACGTGAGACGCGTCTTCGCCCATTCTGCCGCACCGGCAACCAGTTCCGACCCGTCCGCGGTAAGCGTCTCGATAACTGGTATCATTGATTGGTCAGCGCTGTTGGCGATGGCAACCAGAACATTCCTGATAAAACGGTCGCGCCCGGTGCGCTTAATTGGTGATCCGGCGAATACCCGCCGAAACCCGGCATCGTCCAGTTCCGCCAAATCTTTCAACCGCGGTGCCGTCAGTTCGAGACGTGGCTGGTAAGCTGCTTCAGTTGTTGGGGTCGAGAACTTGTTCCAGGGGCATACGGCCAGACAGTCGTCGCAGCCGTAGATATGGTTTCCCATGTTGTCCATGAGCTCAGGTTCAATCTTCCCCTTGTGTTCAATGGTCAGGTACGAAATGCATTTTGACGCATCCAGGTGATAGGGTTCGGGGATCGCGTTGGTTGGGCAGGCCTGCATACAGAGATCGCAGGACCCGCAATGGTCAACCTCTGGCGCGTCGGGTTCCAGATCAAGGGCCAGGAAAATTTCTCCCAGAAACAGCCATGATCCAAAGTCACGTGATACCAGATTGGAATGTTTTCCCTGCCACCCAAGACCGGCGCGCGCCGCAAGCGGTTTTTCCATGATCGGCGCCGTATCGACAAAGACCTTCAGATCGCTGTCGTATTCTTCGGCGATCCACCGCCCGATCTGCTTCAGACGCTTTTTGACCACATCGTGATAATCTTTCGCGGCTTGAGCATAGGCGCTAATTGCGCCGCGCTCGGGTCGTTTGATGATGTCCAGAGGATCAAGGCCTGGTCCATAATTGCTGCCAAGGACCATGATCGTGCGGGCTTCATCCATCAGGGCACGTGGAGCCACCCGACGCTCTTGCGTGTCGGCCATCCAGCCCATGTCACCCTGGTGTTTGGCTTTCAGAAAGCGGGCCAGGGCCTCGGCGTCTCGCGTGTCGGCCTCGGCAGAAGTGAAGCGGACGACGTCGAACCCGGCGGCCAAAGCAAACTCTCGGATACGTTCTTTCACCATATGCTCGTCAAACCCAATGCTTTATGCTAAACAGCGCGCCCAATTCCTGATTTATCTTAACCCAAGGTGTCTTAACATGAGCTTTCGATTTACAGCTCTCTACATTCTGCTCATCGTTGCCGTCAATTACGGCTTTTCCATCGTCCCGCCCATCGATGTGCCGGGTGGCGGCAAATGGCCACCCATGTCGATCGTCGTCGGGCTGATTTTCGTCGCCCGTGACTTCGCCCAGCGCGAAATCGGACATCGGGTGATCATCGCCATGCTGGTTGCCGGCGTGGTCAGTTACTTGATGGCGGATCCCTTCATCGCCATGGCCAGTGTTGCCGCCTTTCTGGTCAGTGAATTTTGTGACTGGGCGGTGTATTCGTTCACCGGTAAATCTTTCAGTCAGCGCATTTTGCTGTCCAGCGCCATATCGACGCCCATCGACAGCATCGTGTTCCTTGGTATGATTGGATACTTAGGCGTTTCAGGCGCGATCCTGATGACCGCCAGCAAAATGATCGGTGCCTTGGCCGTGTGGTGGATGATGCGTCGCCGTGAAAGCCCGAGCGCGGCCTGATAGGATGGTCAAGATCATGCCTGGGCAGAACCGAACAGCGGTCGTCCTGATCAGCGGCGGGCTCGATTCGACCACCGTTCTCGCTCTGGCCCAGGCCGACGGTTACGATGTTGTCGGCCTGTCTTTTGATTACGGCCAACGTCAGGCGATCGAACTTACCGCCGCCGGAGATATTGCCCGCCGTGCAGGTCTTCGCCGCCACGCAGTTATCAAAATCGATCTGCGGTCCTATGGCGGGTCAGCGTTGACGGATGATATTGACGTCCCCAAGGGTCGCGACGCCGCGGAAATCGAACACGGCATCCCGGTGACTTATGTACCTGCCCGCAATACGATCTTCTTGTCGCATGCGCTGGCCTTGGCCGAAGTTGAAGGGGCCAACGATATTTTCATCGGCGTCAACGCGCTGGATTATTCCGGTTACCCCGACTGCCGCCCAGCCTTTGTTAAGGCCTTTCAAACGATGGCTAACCTGGCCACCAAAGCCGGGGTCGAAGGAGAAACACCGTTAACGATCCACGCACCTCTAATGGACATGACCAAGGCGCAGATCGTCACGGAAGGTACGGGCCTTGGAATTAACTACGCTCAAACCATGAGTTGTTACGATCCGGTGATGACAGAAAATATGGCTGCTCTAACTCTTGAAGGCGCTAAACACTGCGGCCTGTGTGACGCCTGTCAGTTGCGCCGGCGGGGGTTCCTTGAGGCCGGAATTCCCGACCCGACGCCATATGCGGCATAAATTGGTGTCAGCTCTGAATAACAACCTTGTTGCGTCCGCCTTCTTTGGCTTCGTAGAGCAGGGTGTCGGCTGAGTTGAGCATCTCTTCGAGTGTTGGCAGGGCTTCCGTGCAGATCCCGATGGACATGGTGACGCTGATTTCCTGATCGCCGATATCCACCATCGTCTCCTCGATGGCTTTCCGCAGGCGTTCGAAGACCTCCATCAGTTTTTCTGGCTCAAGGTTGACTGTGATGACACCAAATTCTTCGCCGCCCAGACGACCGACAATATCTGTCTCCCGAAACATCGAACTCAACAGGTCGGCAACGGCTTTTAGTACCAGATCGCCGGCTTCGTGACCGTAGGTGTCGTTGACCTTCTTGAAGAAATCGATATCCATCATGGCGACGGCAAGGCTAATGTTGCCGCGGTCGCGGTTGGCAATTAATTGCTGTCCCGTATCCATCACGAAGCGCCGGTTATAAAGACCGGTGAGAAAGTCCCTGGTCGCCAAATCGTTCAATGTGCGAACTTGCTCGGCAAATTCGACGGTCTGATTAACCCGATAGAAAAACTCTTCCTGCTCGAACGGTTTGGTGAGGAAATCGTTAGCCCCGGTTTTGATGAAGCGGGCCGACATCTCACTGTCCCCGGCAGCGCTGAGGCCAATGATCGGCAGCTGAGCTTTTGTTTTGCTGGCACGAATTTTTCTGATCATGTCGACACCATTCATCCATGGCATTTCGTAGTCAGTGATGACCAATGACAGGTCGGGTGTGCTTTTAATGATCTTTAAGGCCTCATCCCCGTTCTCAGCCTCTATTACCGTGAAACGGTAGGAGCTGAGAAGCGATGCGATGAATTTGCGTGTGGTGGAAGAATCATCAACCACCAGCGCCGTCAGACCGGAGTTCTTCTGTAGCCTTTCGACCAATGACAATACGTATGTCAGACTGGAAGGATCGTCTTTGTAGACATAATCGACAATTTTTTTGTCAAGGATGTTCTTGCGCATCTCGGACGTCATGTTGGATGTGAAGACTGCCGCTGACATGCCCTTGCTTAGAATATAATCGACAACTTCATTATCCGAAGCGTCCGGCAGGGTCAGGTCAAGGATGCTAAAAAAGAAATCATGTTCGCCCGATTCAACGATGCTTTTGGCCTCGGCCAAGGTTTGGGCGATGATTACTTCGTAGCCGAGCTTGCCTTCAATTTCTTTCTTAAGAAGAGAACTGAAAAAGCTTGAATCTTCGACGACAAAAACTTTGTCCATATTTGGGTCTCCTGAGCACGGCGTTCACCTTGCAGGATTGCCCATTCTGTTTTTGATAGCAATATACGAGATGTAAATAAGTGTGAACTTAAAACATTACCCCCTAATGTTTGTTGTCCGCACGACGCCGGTCATCTGTGCCAACGCGGGTTTTGAAGCTGAAATTCCTGATCCCGCGCCTTACGCCGCCTGGACGCTGACGGTTCGAGTGATTTCAGCCGTCTTGCCAATCATCACCGAGGCTGAACAGTATTCGTCGGCGGACATTTTTACGGCCTTTTGCGCTTTTTCCAGATCGACGTTGCCGAGCACGGTGTAATCCATTTGCACGGTCGTGAACACTCGCGGCATGGTTTCGGCCCGTTCCGCATCAAGGTCAATGATCAGCCCTTCAACGGGTTCGTTCATTGACTTAAGAATGGCGATAATATCGACGGCGGAGCAACCCCCGGTGCCGATCAACACCATTTCCATGGGCGAGGGACCTTTTCGGGGTTGACCGGGAATGCGTTCAGACACATCCATCAATGTGCCCATCGCGGTGTCCGGTCCACTGACCACATCAAATCCGTCCAGCGTGCCGACAAACAGATCGGTGCCATTCGACTTAACCCGTACTTTCATTTTCGATCCTTTAAATTATCAACCGCGTCCCCGATAAGAGGCGTATTATCCGCGTCCTCTATAAGGTGCGACCCCTTGATCGGGGATCCACACCCCGTCGGGTGCGTCGCCGGTCTGGTAGAATACATCGATCGGGATGCCGCCGCGCGGATACCAGTAACCACCGATCCGCAGCCACTTGGGTGCCAGCGTCTCGATTAGCCGTTTGGCGATGCCGACGGTGCAGGCTTCATGAAATCCCGGATGGTTTCTGAAGCTGGTCAAATAAATTTTCAGAGATTTACTCTCAACGATTTTCTGGCCCGGAATGTAATCAATCACCAGATGGGCGAAGTCGGGTTGCCCGGTAACCGGACAGACACTGGTGAACTCCGGACAGGCGAACCTGATCAGGTAGTCCGTTCCCGGTTCCGGGTTGGGCACGGCTTCAAGCACCGCCTCATCCGGACTGGTCGGAGCCTCGCCCACTGCGCCGCCAAGTTGGGTCAGGTTTTCGTATATCGTGTCAGTCATGAGAAGACCTCGATGTTCGTTTCGTCGTGTTCAATTCGGCTCCAGGTCGCCCGCTTGTTGTTCAGCCGTGAAGATTGCCGTGAAGGCATCGAGAGCACCTTCGGCGATCGCCTGACGCAGCCCCTGCATCAATTCCTGATAATAGTGAAGATTATGCCACGACAGGAGTGTCAAGCCGAGGATTTCTTTGGTCATCACCAGGTGATGCAGATATCCCCTGGAATAGTTAGTGCAGGTATAGCAGGTGCATTGCGGGTCGATTGGGCGCTGGTCGTCCCTGTGCCGGGCATTTCGCATATTGACCTGTCCCATACGGGTGAAGGCCTGATTGGTGCGCCCGGAGCGGGTCGGCAGCACACAGTCGAACATGTCGATACCCCGCCTGACCGCACCGACAAGATCGCCCGGCTTGCCGACTCCCATCAGGTAGCGGGGCCGGTTAGTGGGCAGGTGCGGTGTTGTCTGGTCGAGCACCTCGAACATCACCTCTTGTCCTTCGCCGACGGCAAGGCCACCGACCGCATAACCGTCGAAGCCAATATCTTTCAGGGCTTCGGCCGACTCTTTGCGAAGTTCTGGATATACGCTGCCCTGAACGATACCAAACAAACCATAACCCTGACGTTTAACAAAAGCGTCTTTCGAGCGTTTGGCCCAACGCATGGACAGGCGCATGGAATTGGCAGCCTGTTCTTCCGTCGCCGGGAAGGGTGTGCATTCATCGAGCACCATGGTGATGTCGGCATCAAGTTTGTGCTGAATTTCGATGGAGCGCTCAGGCGTAAGTTCATGTTTGGATCCATCGACGTGCGATCTGAAGGTTACGCCGTCTTCGCTCATTTTGCGCAGCTCGTTCAGGGACATAATTTGATAGCCCCCGGAATCTGTCAGGATCGGCCCCGGCCAGTTCATGAACTTATGCAGGCCACCGAAGCGCTGAACCCGATCCGCCCCCGGCCGCAGCATCAGATGATAGGTGTTGCCGAGGATGATCTGTGCGCCTGTGCTGGCGACGGCTTCGGGGGTCATGGCTTTGACCGTGGCCGCCGTACCGACCGGCATGAAGGCCGGTGTGTCGATGGGGCCGTGGGCAGTCATCAGGGTGCCCAGTCGAGCCCGGCCATCGGTCTTAATAATTTCGAATTCAGTGCTCATAAATGACGATTTCAAGCTGTGAGTTTAAAGCCTGTGTTTAAAGCCTTATTCGGTCCGTTCCAAGAGCGTTGCGTCGCCGTATGAATAAAACCTGTATCCCATTTCCTTGGCATGGGCATAGGCCTGCTGCATGCGCTCTAGTCCGGTGAAGGCCGAGACCAGCATGAACAGGGTCGATTTTGGTAGATGAAAATTACTGAGCAGAACGTCGGCGGTGCGAAAACGGTACCCAGGGGTGATGAAAATATCCGTATCCCCCGAAAACGGGTGCACGGTGCCGTTCTCATCGGCGGCACTCTCAAGCAGTCTTAGAGCCGTCGTGCCCGCCGCCACAATGCGCCCACCCTTGTCTCTGGTTGCATTGATAAGATCGGCACTTGGTTGTGAGAGTTCACCCCATTCGGCGTGCATAACATGATCATCCGTATTGTCCGTTTTAACTGGCAGAAAGGTGCCGGCGCCGACATGCAGGGTTAGATGCGTTGTTTTGACACCTTTTGCTTCGATTGCCGATATCAGTCGAGGGGTGAAATGCAGGCTCGCGGTCGGTGCGGCGACGGCACCTTCACGGGCTGCAAACAGGGTCTGGTAATCATCGATATCCGTTACCATGCCCTGACGCTCACGTTTGATATAGGGTGGCAGCGGCATAATGCCGTGTTCATGGATGGCCTCCATCAACGCCGGGCCACTGGTGTTAAACCTGAGAACGACCTCGCCCCCGTCATATTTTTCAAGAACCTCGGCGGAGAAATCATCCGCAAAATCGATGATATCTCCGAGGGTCAGTTTTTTTGCCGGTCGGGCGAAGGCGCGCCAGGTGCCGAGGCCGTCAGCTTTATGCAGTGTCGCTTCAATTCTGGCCCCTTCGCCATCTGCTCGATGTTTCCTGCCGGTTAGCCTGGTCGGGATGACCTTGGTATCATTGACGACAAGCAGGTCATCGGGTTTAAGCAGGCCGGGCAGATCAGTGATTGTTAAATCTGCAAATTCTTTTCCCTGAGGGACATATAACAGGCGTGCGGAATCCCTCGGGCTGGCGGGAGCCTGAGCGATCAATTCCGGCGGCAGATCAAAGTCAAAGTCGCTTACCCGCATGTGTTCTGATGTCTCTTCACGGTCTGATGTAATCAAGTGGAAGGGCTGTTTCGCACTTGATCTCTTCCATGGCGAAGGTCGAGCTGACATCGTCGAGATCGATTTTTTCGATCAGCCGTTTGTAAACGGCATCGTAGGCGGCAATATCGGGAACCACAACCTTGAGTTGATAATCAACATCGCCACTCATCCGATAAAATTCCACAACTTCCGGCAGGTCTTTAACGGCTCGGGCAAATTTTTCAAGCCATTCGCGGTTATGGTGGCGGGTTTTCAGGGATACAAATACCGTCACACCCACATTGACGTTATTGCGGTCAAGAATGGCCACGCGTTTTTTGATAACACCGGTTTTTTCAAGGTTCTGAATCCGCCGCCAGCAGGGTGTCTGCGACAGATTGACCCGGTCGGAAATTTCGGCAATCGACAGGCTGGCATCGTCCTGCAGGCAGGTCAGAATTTTTTTGTCGATGGAATCCATGGAATAGAATTATCAGTTTAGGCAATTAATGAAATGAAAAATTTAAAATATGCCGCCCAGCAAAAATTTATTGGTTGCGGATGCTGCCGATCTCAAGTGACACCGGAATGTCACGAGGCCTCTTTTATGATCTCCAGATACTTTCTGTAGGCACTCGGGTCCTCGCCAAAATCGAATGCGCAGATGAAATGATTGATCTGATCGCCATCCGACGACAACGGCAGGCGAAGAATGACTTCTTCTGTGACCACCCCTCCACTTGACGTTAACTGGTTGACGAAGATGGCAGGAGATCGGAGTGCCAATGCGCGGGCGTATTGCTGATACAGAGTTTCACCGGCCTCTGGTGGATTGAGGAGGCGTACACTTTTGCCGGTCAAATCCTGCCGATGAAGATTTGTGATTTTGGTTCCCCAGAATCGGTAAACAAAATCCAAGGGGTCAGGGATAACGTCAACGACGACACATTGGGGAATGCGGCGCAACGGGAATTTGATAAGTTCAATCTTAGACCACGGCGGGGCAAATTTTTCGCCACGCAACTCATCCCAAAGATCATAGATTTCGACAAAATCGGGGATTGAAAGATCTGCCCGTGTCGCCGGGTTAATCTCACTAACGGTCTTGTAATGAATTTCCAGTTTAGTATCTGGCATTTAAAGTCTAACCTGACGTTACATCCGGATGTCATACCGAGTAATTTAGATTAAGCAAGTTTATCATATATTCTTGGTTGTATTATAGCTTTATTGTTTCACCAGATTTTGCAGAATTGACCACAGCCTCCAGAACGGCAGTCGCGTGAATGATGTCTGACCACGAGATCGGGTAGGCATCACCGCCGGTGCAGGCTTTTGCGAATGCCTCCAATTCAGCCCGTTCGATATCAGTTGTCTCAAAGGTGGTTTCATTTTCCGTCCCGCCGCGCATGAAGGTAGTCAGCTTTTCATGACCGCGCATTTCTGCCCAGCCCTTGTCACCCAACACCTGAATGCGCCAGTCGCGGGGTGTCGCGAAACACGTGGAGTAATACCCGGTTACGCCACTTTCGAACCGCATGGTGAAGAACGTGATATCATCAATGGGGACGCTGAGGACGCGGTGTTCGCTGTCCGCGGTGACTTCCTGAATTGGTCCCATAAAGGAAATCAGTGCATCAATGGAATGAATACCAAGTCCGGTCATGCCGCCGGCCGGGCTTTCCGCGTCGGATGCCCGCCAGTGCGCGTCTGTATAGTTGTGCCCGCCTTCAGCATGAAACTGGCCCTCTACATGCAGGATGTTACCAAGTTCGCCAGACGTGGTCATGTCGCGAAGCCGGGCCATGCTGGGCAAAAACCGTCGATTATGTCCAATCGCACAAATGACGCCGGCAGTTTCACAAGCCGCGAGGGCATCTTCGGCATCGGATTTGGTCAGGGTGAAAGGTTTTTCGATGAAGATCTGTTTGTCCGCCTGTGCAGCAGCAATCACCTGTTCACGGTGCTGGCCATGCGGTGTTGCCAGAATAATCGCATCTAGACTGGCATCGTTGAGCAGATCTTCAAATGACTCCCGAAGATCAATGCCCTGGTCTTTGCAGTAGTCCTCCGCCAAATGACGGCGCCCGGTGCAGCCCGCGGTAATCTTGATCAGGTCGCTTTTCCCCTGGATTGAATCAATAAGTACACGTCCCCAACGCCCCAGCCCGGCAATGCCTGCGTTAATCATTTTTGTATTACTCCATACCCTGAAAATCTGATCCGATGATCAGTGCCATACCATAACGATCAGTCGGCCCAAGTAAAAATGGAATTATTTACCGATAACTTCAATTTGCTCCGGGTGACTGATGGTAATGGCGGGGCCATTTTGTTTCCTGAGCCAGCCTCTGACCCGCAGTGTCTTCCCTTCGAATGACAGTGGATCGATGCCGGATTTTTTGAAAACCTTTCGGGCTTTGCTGTTCAGCGTTGCCGTGAAATCGGCGCGCCAGTCTTCACCGAAATTCAGATAAACCCGGCTTTTGACCCTGGCGGCATCAAGGACTTTGCCTTCAATGATCTGGAAGGTTCCGGTCAGTCGGTCCAGAGCTTCGGGGGCTGCGTTGCGGAGGGCGTAAAAGGGATGCGCCCAGATGCCACGTTTAGCTTTTTGAGCGGCATGTTCCTGCCCTAGCATTTCGAAAACGAGCGCCCGATTGTCGGGAAAGCTGTAAACGCGGGCCATGCCGATCAGCAGCATCTGGCCCTGCACCCAGGTGCCGTCGTCTGCAAACAGATGCGCCAGCAGGCGGCCATGGCGATCCATTCTGCTGCCGCCAAAGGCAAGGGTCACACGTTTGTTCAGCGTCAGGGCCTCAAGCGCGGTTTTAGACTGTGGTGCCAGCGGCCACATTTTGAACCCCTTGCGCCCCAGGGGCAGTTTCGGGGCCTGCAACCCAACAAGACGCACTTGTCTAGCACCATCTATTTCGCGGTCCAGGATAACCGTATCGCCGTCAACGACTTCGGTGACGATTGCATCCGGGCCGCGGTCGAGTTGCTCAAGAACCGTCGCCCCCACCGGATTGGTTAACGTCACCAAAAGCAGGAAGATAAAGAATCTCACATTACACCTTCCATTCGATCATCCGAAAGACCTCTTCGGGTGATCTCCCCGATTCCCGAAGATAACTCAGGGTTAGCGCCCGGTCACGTTTGGCAAAGCGTTTGCCGCTGTCGTCGGTCAGCAGGTGATGGTGATGGTAGTCCGGCGTGTCGAGGTCCAGCAGGGCTTGTAGAAGACGATGTACGTGGGTCGCCTGAAACAAATCGTCGCCGCGGGTGACCAGGGTTATCCCCTGCAGATGGTCGTCATGGGTCACGGCGAGATGATAACTGGTCGGAACATCCTTGCGAGCCAGGACCACGTCGCCGAATATTTCAGGGGTGGCGACGATTTTGCCTTTAGTGGCGTCACGCCATGTGAGGGTGTCAACCCGCCGGCAAGCTTTGTTCATGTCCAGCCGAAGGGCATAATGTTGTCCTTCAGCGATCCGGGCCGTTCGTTGTTCAGCGCTCAAGCGGGCACAAGTGCCGGGATAGAGGGCACCGTCCGGTCCATGTGGCGCGTGCCCGGCGGCGGCGATTTCCACAGCAATTTCCCGGCGTGTACAAAAACATGGGTACAGCAGTCCGTTGCCTTGCAACTGCTCAAGGGCCTTTTGATACGCGTCCATATGTTCTGATTGACGGCGAACGGGATGTCGCCATTTAAGGCCCAGCCATCCTAGATCATCATAAATTGCCTGCTCGAACTCTTCACGACAGCGTCCCTGATCGATATCTTCAATGCGCAGGAGGAAGTCTCCACCAGCCTGATCGGCGCGTTCTGCCGAGAAAAGCGCCGAATAGGCGTGTCCCAGATGCAAATGGCCCGTTGGACTTGGGGCAAATCGAGTGATCGTCGGCATAGGGTTAAATAGCGGGTCTGCTTTGGCAATGGCAAGAGCGCGATTTTTGGGTTAGGAAGAGATATAGGCAATAACCCGAGGTATTTTTTAAGATGAATGATGTCGTCCAGATCAGCGGTCCAACCTATTCTCCGACTTCCGGGGCCAGCCCGAAGCAGTTGGTCATTTTGTGTCATGGTGTTGGCGCCGATGGGCAGGACCTGATCGGAATGGCACCCTATTTCTCAAAAGTATTGCCCGATGCCATGTTTGTCGCTCCCAATGCACCGGAGCCCTACGACATGGCGCCGATGGGTTATCAGTGGTTTTCCCTGGATCAGGTGACGCCGGAAACCCGCCTTGCGGGCACCCAAAATGCGGCTCCCGTTTTGAACGCCTATATTGATCAGCAGTTGGCGCACTATGGTCTGGATGACAGCGCCCTGGCGCTTGTCGGGTTTTCACAGGGAACCATGATGGTGCTGCATGTGGCGTTGCGGCGGGAACGTCAGATGGCCGGTGTGCTCGGGTATTCCGGCGCACTTGTCGGCGATGATCTGCTGCTGAGTGAGGTTGTCAGTCGTCCGCCGGTTCTGTTGATCCATGGGGATACCGATGATGTGGTGCCGCCCGAATCCCTTGATCACGCGGTCAAGGCACTGGCCATGGCCGGCGTTACCGTCACCAGCGAAATGCGCCCGGGTCTTGGACATGGGCTGGACGACAGGGGCATCATGATCGGCATGGATTTTCTAGCCCATGTTTTTGATGTACCCCTGCCGGAACCAACAGTCTCAGTGAACGATAACTGAACGCGAGCGGATTTATAATCTTCATGAACGGGGATTTGGCAATCAACCACAATATGTAGTAGTGTTTCCCGTGAATGAAGGGGGAATTGTGGTGTCCGTTGCGTCAGGAACCTTTCCGGCTTTGGTGTTGAACGCCGATTTTCGGCCGCTCAGTTACTTCCCTCTGTCGTTATGGTCGTGGCAGGATACGATCAAGGCGGTGTTTCTGGACCGGGTTAATGTGGTTTCCGAATATGACCACGAAATCCATTCTCCCAGTCAGGCCATGCGCCTGCCGAGTGTCATATCGCTACGCGAGTACGTGCACACGTCGCGTCGTCCGGCATTTACTCGGTTTAACGTGTTTCTGCGTGACAGCTTCAGTTGCCAGTATTGCGGAGGGAATTCAAAGGCCGAGGATTTGACGTTCGACCACGTGGTTCCGCGGTCAAAAGGTGGTAATACGAGCTGGGAGAATGTGGTTGCCGCCTGTGCGCCCTGTAACCTGAAAAAAGCCGATCTGTTGCCGCGCGATACCGGCGTCCACCCGTTGCGCAAGCCGGTGGTGCCATCAAACAAGCTGTTACAGACCAATGGCCGGGCTTTCCCGCCCAATTATCTTCATGAAAGCTGGCGCGATTTTCTCTATTGGGATGCTGAACTTGAAACCGGCTGATACCCGGGTGCCGGCTAAGAGATCTATAGGGTTTGACAAACCCTGAAATCCCCCTATATTCCGCGCCTCGTTCCCGGAAAAGTGGGCTGATGGCCGTGTTTCATCCTGCCCCGTCCCTGGTGATCATTCGATCATCAGGATCAGGCTGACCCGGGCCTAAATAACACCCTATAAATGAGGGATTAAAATGAGTAAACGGACTAATTCTAAATACAAGATTGACCGCCGTCTGGGCGTCAATCTCTGGGGTCGCCCCAAAAGCCCGATCAATTCCCGCGAATACCCTCCAGGACAGCACGGCCAGCGCCGCCGCAAACCTTCTGATTATGGCCTGCAGTTGATGGCGAAGCAGAAGCTGAAAGGCTACTACGGCAACATCACGGAAAAACAGTTCCGCCGCTACTATACGGAAGCGACCCAGCGCAAAGGCGATACGTCTGAAAACCTGATCAGCATTCTGGAGCGCCGTCTGGATGCTGTTGTCTATCGCATGAAATTTGTGCCGACGGTTTTCTCCGCTCGCCAGTTTGTCAACCACGGTCACGTCCGGGTTAACGGCAAACGCGTCAATATTCCTTCCTATATGGTCAAGGACGGCGACGTCATTTCCGTTCGTGAAAAATCCCGCCAGATGCCGATGGTTCTGCTGGCTATGGAAAGCACCGAGCGCGACGTTCCTGATTACATGGAAGTTAATCACAACAAGCAGGAAGGAACATATATCCGCGCGCCAAAACTGGCCGACGTTCCTTACCCGGCTCAGATGGAACCGAACCTGGTTATCGAGTATTACTCGCGCTAACAGATCGGACTATCGACATTTTAAAACCCCGCTTCGGCGGGGTTTTTTTATGGCAGGGTTTTGATTGTCACCATCGAAAACTCTGTTTTCAGCGGAACCGTGACGGTTTATCCCGATACATCGACAATCGAGCCGCGGGGGCGTTGGTCTCCGGGGGAGGCGGAGCGAATGTTATCGTCGGCAATTCTGAGATCGATACGCTGCTGAATCTGGGAATCAAGCTGTTCAATCTGGCGAAGGGACAAACGCTGGTTGCGCTCGCCCAGGAAAGATTGGAAATCAGGCCCAGAAGTCTGGTCGGCGCGGAACGTATCGACGGAATCCAGCGCCAGGGCCTCTTCCAGCCCACTTTCGATCACTGCCAGAATTGCCGCTTCTTCGTCGCGGGCGGTATTGAGACCAACGGTGACATCATCCCGAGCCTGACGAAAACGAGTGTCGCCGTCTATGGTGTCAAGGATCTGGCGTTGCCCGTTTAATTTCTGTCGCCTGCTAACGTCGGCGTCGGCGTCGCCACGGCGCTCACGAATGGACTGGGCTGTACGTTGCACTTCTGCAGCCGCGATCTCATCGCGTCGGGTTACGTCATTAACCCTGTTTTGAAGGGACGTTTCATTGGCTTGGCGGGTTTCATCACGCGTCCGACGCGCTTCGCTGGCGTCTCGAAAGCGTGCTGCTGCAGTCAGAATATTCGAGGATATTTCAGCCACGTCGCATTTTAACCCGAATGTTCAATCGTTAATTAACAGTTGATTGTATCAAATTTGGCGGGTTTCTTCAATATTCAGTGATTGCATGGAAATTTCATCCAAAATGACAAAGGGGTCGCCAAAAGCGACCCCTTAAAATAGTCTTCGCTGACCGGTAATTTAGGCGGCGTGTTCGACGCCCTTTTCTGTCATGGTCTGTTGAAGTTCGCCGGATTCAAACATTTCACGGACAATATCACATCCGCCGATGAATTCGCCTTTGACGTAAAGCTGCGGAATGGTCGGCCAGTTGGAAAAATCTTTAATGCCCTGGCGAATTTCCTGATCCTCAAGAACGTCGACGCCTTTGAACTTGACCTGCATGGTGGTCAGCGCATGGGCCACGGCGGCGGAAAAGCCACATTGTGGAAACATTGGCGATCCCTTCATGAACAGGACCACTTCATTTTCGTCGATTTCAGATTGTATGCGGCTAGCTGCCGGATTGTCACTCATTTCAATTTCCTCATTATCGTTATTGTGCGGGTTTTATTCGGGAGTGCTGGTCTGCAGTGCCAGGGCGTGTAACTCACCCCCCATGCGACCTTGCAGCGCCTGATAAACCATCTGGTGCTGCTGGACGCGGCTTTTCCCGGTGAAGGACTGTGATACAACGTAGGCGGCATAGTGATCTCCATCACCACGCAAATCCTCAATCGTAACGACCGCATCAGGGATACTGTCCTTGATCAGCTGTTCGATTTCCGTTGCTTCCATCGCCATGGCTATTTTCCTTTATGAAAAAATGGAGATTCGATCCCCTCTTTCGTTAAGGATATGGCCCTATCGGGCAGGCGGGTCAACCCTTGGAAAATTAGGGATTTTTTGGGGTGCTATTTGGACCCTTCTGATGGATCGGACGAAGAATCAAACAGACCACCCATTTCACGCATCAGGAAGGGCATGCTGAGTTCCAGCTCATGCCGTTTCCGGCCGCGCAGTAAATGCACCAGCGTTTGTTTGTTACCGAGAAAAAGTTCCGGATTCTGGAAACTGACAGCAATCAGTGCCAACTCCAGATTTTTGCCTTTTGCATAGGACTCATAAAACCGAACGGCGGACTCTTCCTCTTCAGCAATCTGGCGAAGCGATGAAATCTGTTTGCGTAATTCGCCGGGAACAATTGAAAACATATTCTTAAGCCGGGCTAAATCTTCTTCAGTCGGGGCCTGATAAATAGTAGACGGCGCCAGCAGCCTGGCCCTTACTTCGCGCGATTCGGCATTTTGGCTGTCGATGATCTCAACGTCATGATCCCAATCCTCCATGGTGTACTCACCTTCATCGGCGATCGTATCCTTGACGACGCGGGTGATCGAACCAAAAAGGCCCTTTCTATCCGCCTTCGGCTTAGTGGGATAACTTTTCTCCTGCATGAAGTGTTCCCACGTCTCCTTCCAAATGGCCCGTAATTCCTTTTGGGTTCCAGGGTCATTGATGCGCTCTTCAAGATATTCGTGTTGGTGTTCAGGTTTCTTGTGTTTGGCTTCGCTGATGATGTAGCGGCATTTTGCGATAATCCATGGCATAAAGGGGTCACGAACAATATTTTCAAAGATGCGGGCAAAATCAGAAGACACCGTAAAAGGCAGTTTTTTACCCTTCATAGGTTTTTGGGTCACGCCTGCCCACATCGCCTGAAATTTTTGATCAAAGGCGTCGCAGAAAACGTCTGAGAATACGGCCTCGGTTTCATCCATGCCGGCGCGAACCCGTTTCTGGCGCTCTTTGTGGAGTTCCTCCTGTTTGCGGGTGGCCTCTCGTTCTTGATTATGGGCGGCCCATTCGGCGGCCCGCTTGATCCGATCATTTTTAATGCTGCGCAAAATGGCGCTGGTATGTGTTGCCATCCCCGAGACGTTGTCGACACTAGAGGTCGCCACGATTGCCAGTTTCTTGGTGTATTGGCTACGAACATCCTCGTCACTATCACGGGTGAACAGTGTCTGGATGATCATGGCCGTGCAGTCGATTAGCGTTTTCGACTGGCGTGCGGCTTCGATCAGCCGAATCAAGCCAGTGTCCGGGTCCTCGAATACCAACTCCCAATCGACTGTGCCGTTGGGCAGCTTTGGCCAACTTGCGTTAAGTGCGTCTTCTTCCACCCGGCTCTCCACAACGTCCTGTTTGTTGAACGCTATAGAATTTTGTCTGTCTGGACAAGCTAGGGTCTTATTCCGCCATGTAGTCCGGCATCCAGCTTTCATGGCTGGTGCGTAGGTCTTGAAGGCTGACGCCTCCATGGGATATCAGCGACAGATTTTTGCCGCTGACTGTACCGAGGGCGGTTGCCGATATGCCCTGAGCCTGGGCTTGCGAGACCAGTTGATCGGCATGTTTTGTGGTAACGACATAGCGCGCCTGGTCTTCGCCGAAGGCCCAGGCATGAGGTGCGAGAGTTTTGTCTGATTGGTTGATTTCGCAGCCTTTGTCGCCGGCCAAAGCCATTTCGGCAACGCTGACCAACAGGCCACCATCGGAAATATCGTGGCAGGCATTGATGGTCCCGTCCAGAATCTGGTTACGGACAAAATCGCCATGGCGACGTTCAAGGTCGAGGTCAACGGGAGGCGGGGTCCCGTCTTCGCGGCCTTCGATTTCACGTAAATATGTGGATTGGCCCAAATGTCCGCGGACATTCTCCGGAGCATCTCCAATAACAACGATGCTGTCACCATCGTCAACAAATCCCATGCCGATGGCTTTTGAAGAATGTTTCAGTAATCCGATGGCACCAATGGTCGGGGTCGGTAAAATCGCCTGACCGTTGGTTTCGTTGTAGAGTGAAACGTTGCCGGACACGACCGGAAAATCGAGTGCCAGACAGGCTTCTTTCATGCCTTCGATGCAGCCGACGAACTGGCCCATGATCTCAGGTTTTTCCGGGTTGCCGAAATTCATATTGTCTGTGACCGCCAGCGGAGTGGCACCCGTCGCCGTCAGGTTGCGCCAAGCTTCTGCGACCACCTGTTTGCCACCTTCTTTCGGGTCGGCGAGGCAATATCTGGGGGTGCAGTCACTGGTGACGGCCAGAGCTTTGTCGGTGCCATGAACCCGGACCAGCCCGGCATCGCCGCCGGGGCGACCAATGCCCATGGTATCGCCCATGACCATGTGGTCGTATTGTTCCCAGATCCAGCGTTTTGACGCCAGGTTTGGGCATCCCATCAGCTGCATCAGTGTTGCCATAAGGTCGTCGGGTGGCGTGATCGTATCGGCAGTAATTTCCACAGATTTTTCGGTCGGGACCCACGGACGGTCATATTCAGGTGATGCCAGTGCCAGCGGATCAATGGGAAGGTCGGCAACGATTTCGCCCTTGTGGGTCAGGACCATATGGCCGCTGTCGGTTAGTTTGCCAACAACGGCGAAATCCAGCTCCCATTTTTCGAAAATCGCCCGCGCCTGATCTTCGGTGCCTGGTTTTAGGACCATCAGCATGCGTTCCTGACTTTCGGACAGCATCATCTCGTAAGGTGTCATGTTGTCTTCGCGCTGGGGAACCAGATCCAGATCAAGTTCGACCCCAACGCCGCCCTTTGATGCCATTTCGAACCCGGAAGACGTCAGTCCGGCGGCTCCCATGTCCTGGATGCCGACGATGCAGTCGGTTGCCATCAGTTCCAGGCAGGCTTCGATCAGCAGTTTTTCCGTAAACGGGTCGCCGACCTGAACGGTCGGGCGTTTTTCTTCCGTATCCTCAGAAAATTCGGTCGACGCCATGGTCGCCCCATGAATGCCATCGCGTCCGGTTTTAGACCCCACATAGACGATGGGATTTCCGGCCCCGGTGGCTGCCGAATAGAAAATCCGGTCCGTATCGGCAATGCCGACCGTCATCGCGTTAACCAGGATATTGCCGTTATAACTCTCGTGAAATTCGCATTCACCTCCGACAGTCGGCACGCCAACACAATTGCCGTATCCACCGACCCCGGCGACCACGCCGGAAACCAGATGGCGGGTCTTGGGGTGGTCCGGGCTGCCGAAACGAAGCGCGTTCAGGTTGGCAACCGGGCGTGCGCCCATGGTGAAGACATCACGCAGAATCCCGCCAACACCCGTTGCTGCACCCTGATAGGGTTCGATATAGCTGGGGTGGTTATGGCTTTCCATCTTGAAAATCGCCGCCTGCCCGTCACCAATATCGACCACACCGGCGTTTTCCCCTGGTCCGCAGATCACCCAGGGGGCTTCGGTTGGTAGGGTTTTCAGCCATTTTTTGGATGATTTATAAGAACAGTGCTCGGACCACATGACGGAGAATATCCCAAGCTCCGTCATGTTCGGCTCGCGGCCCATAATCTCGAGGACTTTCTCGTATTCCTCTTCGCTCAGGCCGTGGCTTTTAATGATGTCGGCGGTGATTTTTGCCGGGGGATTATTGGATGTTGTGTCGCTCATGGACGGGGCTCGACTTTATGATAAAAGGTGAAATTTTTAACGGTGCCGGTTCAGGACAATGCCTCGACCAGCCCACTGAACATGGCTTTGCCGTCGGTGCCGCCCAATGTCGGGTCGGCCAGACGTTCGGGGTGTGGCATCATGCCGAGCACATTGCGCTCTCGATTTAGAATGCCGGCGATATTTCGCAGTGAACCGTTAGGATTTGCATCTTCGGTGAGCTCGCCGTCGCTGTCACTGTAACGAAAGGCGATTTGGTTGTTGCTTTCCAATTCATCGAGCAACCCGTCATTGGCAAAATAATTGCCATCGTGATGGGCGACGGGAATACGCAGCACCCCCCCATCGCTATACCCTTGAGTGAACGGTGTATCGGATGCCTCGACCTTCAAATGTACATCCTTACAGACATATTTGAGGTTGGCGTTCCGCATCAGGGCGCCGGGCAACAGCCCACTTTCGGTCAGCACCTGAAAGCCGTTGCAAATACCCAGAACCGGCACGCCTTTTTTGGCGCGGCTGATGATTTCACGCATGACCGGCGACTTCGCGGCCATGGCTCCGGCGCGCAGATAATCGCCGTAGGAAAATCCGCCCGGCACGGTGATCAGATCGACCTCGCTAAATGACGAGTCGCCGTGCCAGACCATTTCTGGTTCAGATCCCATGGCATTCCGCAACGCAACCTGCAGGTCGCGATCACAATTGGAGCCGGGGAAAACAATAACGCAGGCTTTCATGGATCGGCCTCAGGTTTTATGCAAGTTCAATGGAATAGTTTTCAATGACCGTGTTGGCGAGGAGTTGTTTGCACATCTCCTCCAGGCTGGCACGGGCTTTGGAAGGATCTGTTTCGGAAAGTTCCAGTTCGATGAATTTTCCCTGGCGTACATCTTCGACGCCGTTAAATCCTAAAGATCCCAAAGCATGCTGTACGGCTTTGCCTTGGGGGTCGAGAACGCCCTGTTTGAGCGTTACGTGAATTTTGGCTTTCACTTCAGTCCCTTGTATTTTTGGTTTCACCCGTGCCCCAGCACACATCAACAAAAAAGCGCCCCAGCACACATCAACAAAATAAAGTGCCTCGGCACACACTCATTAAACCATAACCCTGAATACCGGGTTGCGGCATGGTCTATTGCATGACCTCCGGGCCCTTCATGTCGCGCGGTCCACCTTCCGGCAGAATACCGAGGCGACGCGCCACTTCCTGATAGGCCTCTTCAACCCGGCCCATGTCCCGATTGAAACGATCCTTGTCCATACATTCGTTGGTTTCGATATCCCACAGACGACAATTGTCCGGGCTGATCTCATCGGCCAGCACAATGCGCATCTGTTCATTTTCCCAGAGGCGCCCGAATTCCAGGCGAAAATCGACCAGTTTCAGGCCGACACCAAGGAACAGTCCGGTCAGGAAATCGTTGATCCTGAGGCTGAAGGCGACGATTTCATCCATGTCCTGTGGGTGAGCCCAGCCAAACGCTGTGATATGTTCTTCCGTGACCAGTGGATTTTCCAGGTCTTCGGATTTGTAATAATACTCGACGATAGACCGGGGCAGGGCGGTGCCTTCCGGCATATGGAAGCGCTCGGCCAGTGATCCGGCAACGGCATTTCTGACGCAAACCGTGATCGGGATGATTTCGACCTCGCGAACCAGTTGTTCGCGCATGTTGAGTCGACGCATGAAATGCGTTGGAACGCCGATATCGGTCAAGCGCTGCATCAGGTATTCGGAAATGCGGTTGTTCAGCACACCTTTACCGGTAATGACGCCACGTTTGGAGCTGCCTGCCGCATAAGCATCATCCTTGAAGTGCTGTACCAAGGTTCCGGGTTCCGGTCCTTCAAAAAGTACCTTTGCCCGGCCCTCATAAATCTGTCTGCGTCTGGCCATGAATTTGATCCAAGTTCCAGGTGCACCGGAATCGGCGCTCATCCTGTCTGTGAACAGGCACCGTATAGCAGGTGTCGGGGATGAAAACAATCAGACTCGTAAGCTTCTGTTAGGGCGTTTTTTTAAAGGGTTATGGGCTCGTAAGGCACATCATCCGGCCGCCCGGCAGCGAACAACCACTTGGGTTTAACGCCGGTTCTTGAGGGGTCCGGCAGGGCAATCAGGGATGAGCTGCCGGTGCCAAAATCTCCTTCCGTGATGACGTTCATGGCACCACCCGGCGCTTCACCCGGGTCGGGTTGCCGATCTGACAGCAATCCCTGCCAGGCAAACCAGTCGTCATTTTCCGGATCTGGGATAGGGGCGGCCCGAAAACGTGGCAGGTTTCGTCTCATGCGGGGTGACGTTGTATCATTCAGATCATGGGCCGTAATCATCGACAACCCCCAGGGAATGGGGGTGCAATCCACAGCCGTGTCCGGTTCTCCGGATGATTTCAGCCAGAACGCATCAACGGCGTCGGCGATGATCAGGTTGAAGCTGCGATAGCTGGCGGGGTCAATCATCGAAAGGGACTTGGCAGCGACGGCGGCCTCGGCGTGATCGACAGCCTCCAGCGGCAGTTCGCCACGGCTGCGCTTACCATCTTCCGGTCCAAGCGAGTGGCGACGATTAAGGATTGCGGCAACAACCCGGTCATCATTAAGCGCCAGCCACGTTCCGTCTGCCAGATCATCACGCCCGGCGGTCACATGGTCGCGATCCGGCCAGTGTCGTGCCGGAGGTGACCACGGGCGTGACCGCAATTCATCCCGGTTGGCGGCCAGCAGCAAAGGCCAGGGGTGCCCATCACGGCGGAGGAGAACGAGAGTACACATTGGATAGACTTAGCCGTTGATCAGAGAGATCGCCAGGAAATGCGGGTTAAACCGGAATTTTATGCGAAATATTGGGAAGTTTCGGAGCAAGGACATCACTGCTAACTTTGGAAAATACCTCATCAAAATAAGTCTTCAGAGGACTTTCAGCGCCGTTGAGCTCAAACTTGTACATGTTGATTCCGTGGTTCACTATTTTGTTGTCGTCCGAAAAAGGGAGTCGTAAAACCAGTGCGCGGCCAAAAACCCCATTGTCGCGAAGAAATTCCTTCACTTCATAATGAGGTGCTAAATCATTGACCAGTCTGGCACACCCGCCATTGGAACTGATGCCAAGGGATCTGGGTGGAACATCAGCAGGCGTTTTGCCGGTGTAATCACCGCCAAAAACCTGTGTTAGTCCGGTTCCCCAGAATCGGTAGACCGAGTGTAACGGAGAGTTGGAGAGATCCGTCAGGCTGATGAAGGGGATCTCAGAGGAGGGAAAATCAAGAAGTGAGTATTCGCTCCAACTTGGGGCCAAACGACCATCACATTTGTTTTTCCAGGCGTTCAGCACCGATATATGTATGTCGAACGGGCTGTCCTCAGGACCGATATAAACAGACTGAATTTCTACACGATGACCCAAGGAAGATACCTTTACTTGCTGACAGACCCGGTTTCTATAACGCTATGACGGTAACCGTAGCATAAAAGAATGATTACAAAAAATCATATATGATCATGAAACGAATGGCTTTTTTCTTGTAGAACTGGTTTATTGCCGGATTGCATGCGGCGTCCTCAACAGGTGCGCAGGCCCTTTTCACCACCTTTGTAGGCCTCACGGCAAGGCCTTTTTTTGCGGCGCAGGGATATCGGGCCAGCAGGCACCGGTGGTTCAAGCAGAGCGGGGGCATGCTCAGTCGATATCTAATGGAAAACAGATTAAATATAGTCTACAGCAACAGTTGCGAAGCCGGGAAAAGGTCTATACATAATCCGTAAGATACACCGCCCACAGGGCAGTTAATATACAAGGGAGCCTACCGATGTCCGACGCCTTCAGTGATCGTGAAAAGGGTTACGAAGCCAAGTTCAAACTTGATGCGGAAATGGCGTTCAAGGTTGAGGCCCGGCGCAACAAGCTTCTCGGCATGTGGCTGGCCCGCCAGTTCGGTCTGCTCGACTCTGTTGCTGGGGATTACGCCAAGGAAGTGATCATGGCCGATATGGATGAGCCCGGTGTTGAAGATGTCATGCGTAAAGTTATGAGTGACGTCGAAAAACACGGCGCCAGCATTACCGATGAACAGGTTCGGGCCAAGATTGTCGAACTTGATGCCGTCGCCGCCCAGGAAATTCAGGCAGAAGCCGCAGGTTGATTACCCCTTAAGGTCGGTCTGAACATTTCGCGCCGTGTCTTCAATGAGTTTTGAATCAAAACTCATCATCAGAAATCTGTAACCAGCATCCAGCATGTCGCAGCCCTGATCCGTGGCCGTCGCCAGTCCCCCCAATACAGCACTGGAATTGGTAATTGCCCGCTCTGCCCGGGCAACCGCATCGCGGAAGTCCGGATGATCGAACTGGCCCGGAATGCCCAGACTTTGCGACAGGTCAAAGGGGGCGATAAAAGCCACATCGATACCGGGTACAGCTAAAATCTGATCGATGTTTTGAATGGCTTCGGTGTGTTCGATCATTAACACCCGCAACATGGCATCATCGGCGCTTGCCGCATAATCGGCCATCGATAATCCCCAGCGCGATGGCGCATAAAATGGCCCAAACCCGCGCGTGCCTTCCGGTGGATATGTTGTCGCGGCGATTGCCGCGCGGGCCTGATCGGCATTCATGATCAGCGGAAAGAAGATGCCGAGCGCCCCGGCATCCAGTGCCGTCCTGGCGATCCAGGTTTCATCCGCCGGTACCCGAACCAGCGGTACGGTCTCTGTTCCCCCGGTGGCGTTGATCATGGCCTGCATGGTCTCGGCACCAATGGCGCCATGTTCGCGGTCAATCAACAGCCAATCGAAACCGCCCGCTGCCAACAGTTGCATCACGTGGGGGCTCGGCATGGTCACCATTGTGCCGATCACAGAATCGCCATTGGCCAATCTGGTCTTCAGCGGATTGATGAGCCCGGCCATGTGGGTCAGGCCTCGCCGAAGACCCGTTTGAAGATCGTGTCGACGCGGGCCATGTGATAGCCCAGCGAATCGACCTCGAACAGGCCGGCCAGATCGTCTTCGCTCAGCACCTTCATCATGTCCGCGTCTTTCGAGAGGAAGAACATCAAGCGGTTGTCGTGGGTTGCGGCTTCCTTGTCGACGGCGTCCAATTCAGGCGGGTTGTCTGGATTGTCCGGGTCAATGCCGAAACTTTTCCACACCCGCATGGCCCCGCGCTGCACGATTTTGTAGGCGTCTTCACGGCTGACGTCGTTCTGCGTCAGGTAAAGTAAAACCCGTTGGGCATCATGAATACCGCCGAACTTGTCAATGTGTTCTTTCATGTTGATGGGGTACACCACCAGTTTCTCGATGACACCTGCCAGACGGTTGAGGGCGAAATTGAGGGTGATCGTCGCATCCGGACCGATCATACGTTCAACAGAGGAATGGGAAATATCACGCTCATGCCACAATGCGACGTTTTCCATGGCGGGCACCACGGCCATGCGCACGATGCGCGCCAGACCGGTCAGGTTCTCTGTCAAAATAGGGTTGCGCTTGTGGGGCATGGCGGATGAACCTTTTTGCCCCGGCGCAAAATATTCCTGGGCTTCGCGAAGTTCCGTGCGTTGCATATGACGGATTTCGACGGCCAGGTTTTCTACCGAACTGGCGATGATGCCAAGCACCGCGAAAAAATGGGCGTGACGGTCGCGCGGGATGACTTGTGACGACACCGGCTCAGGCGCCAGTCCCAGCTTTTCAGCGACATGTTCCTCAACGGCGGGGTCGATATTGGCAAAGGTGCCGACGGCGCCGGATATGGCGCAGGTGGCGATATCATCGCGGGCGGCTTCCAGGCGTTTTTTGCCACGCGCAAATTCAGCATAAAACCGAGCCAGCTTGACGCCGAACGTCGTCGGTTCGGCGTGAATGGCGTGGCTGCGGCCCATGCAGGGTGTGGTTTTGAACTCAAAAGCGCGGGTTTTCAGGGCGGCTAACAGGCGGTCCATATCGATCAACATGATATCGGCGGCCTGTTTCATCTGCACGCTGAGGCAGGTGTCGAGAACGTCTGATGAGGTCATGCCCTGATGCACAAAGCGCGAATAGTCGCCGACGTGTTCCGCCAGTTCGGTCAGAAAGGCGATGACATCGTGTTTGGTTTCACGTTCGATTTCGTCGATGCGGGCGATGCGTTCGTCCGTGTAGGGTTTGTTGCCGTTTTTCCAGACGGCCTCGGCCGCTTCTCTCGGGATAACGCCGAGGTCAGCCTGGGCATCGCAGGCATGGGCCTCGATTTCGTACCAGATATGAAACTTGTTTGCGGCCTCCCAGATGGCGGTCATTTCAGGGCGGGAATAGCGAGGGATCATGGGGAAATCTCATTGTTTTACGGTGCGGAGAAAGAAGAATGGTATATGCGCCCAAAGCCGCGAAGTAAACCTCACTTGAGTGTTCGAGCGGCGCAATGGGCGCACCATCTTCATGTGTCCAGGTTCATTGGACAAGAGAGGTTCAAGGCAGGATAATATCAATCTTGAACGTGTTGGGATCATTCAAAAACAAAGGCTGCTTTCCATGAACGCAGACTCAGACGGGACGTCCTGGGAACGGAACATTCAATCGATCAGCGACTGGCTGGTTACGGGAGCGCTTGAGAGTGCTGATCTTTCAGACATCCTGGACGGTCTCTGTGATCGCTTAAGGGCGATCGGTATCCCTCTTAAACGTGTCCATCTGGCCATGGAGACACTGCACCCGACAATTCAGGCCGAAGCTTTCCGTTGGATCAGTGGAAGCAAGCGAGAGCACGAAGACTTCGCCCATTATGATGTAACACCCGAACCCTGGTCGAGAAGTCCGGTGAAGGCAATGATCGACAGAGGGGAAGTTGAGGTTTGTTACAGGTTGGCGGGAGATGGTAGCTGGCGCGATTTTCCCTTGTTGTTGGAATTACATGACGAAGGGATCGTCGACTACTTTGCGTTGATCACTGTTTTTCGACCAGTTGAGGAGGCACTGGGCGACGTAGATGGTATGTTTATGAGCTGGTCGAGTGATCATGCTGACGGGTTCAGTGAGGCTCATTTGTCGGCGATCAGGCGATTGCAGCCGCGAATGGGTCTGGCTGCGAAAATAACAAAACGTGAAAAAATGGCGACGAACATCCTGTCAGCGTACCTTGGTGGCGATGCAGCAAAACGGGTGTTGGGCGGACAGATTCGGCTGGGGGCTGGGGACGTCATTCCCTGCGTCATGCTTTATTCAGACCTGCGTGGCTCAACCACTCTCGCAGATACGCTGCCGGGCGAAGAATTCCTTTCGTTGTTGAATGCCTTTTTTGAATGTACCGCGGGTGTGGTGCTTGAACATGGTGGAGATGTTCTCAGATTTATCGGTGATGCCGTTCTGGCGATATTCCCGATCAACGACGCTCGTTTTACCGAAGCGCAGGCCTGCCGAGCGGCTTACGATGCGGCGCTTGCTGCGGAATTGAGGATTGCGCATTTAAATGCCGAACGCTTGGAATTGGGGGAGCCTGAAATTGGATTTGGACTGGCCCTTCATGTGGGAGAGGTTTTGTTTGGCAATATCGGTATCCCGCAACGCGTGGAGTTTTCGGTGATCGGCCCCGCTGCCAACGAAGTTTGTCGCCTTGAAGGCCTGACGAAGCATATGGATGTATCAATCGTCGCCTCTGGTGAATTTTCACAAGTGTTGGATGTTGACTGGCGAGATTTGGGCCATCACACATTGCGTGGTGTGGATGCTCCTCGTCAGGTTTTTGCACCGCCTAAAACCCCTTAACAGGAACGGAATTTGGAATGAGCGGGCAACAAACAATCGACGAGAGCAAGCTGCCGGTCATAAATATGGCCCCTTTGTTTGTGCGGGATAATCACGATGCCCGTGAAAAGGTTGCGGGGCAGATTAAGGACGCCTGCCACAGGTTTGGATTTTTCTACCTGACGGGGCACGGCGTGTCGGATGCCGTTCTCGGGCAACTGGATCAGGTCAGCAGGCAGTTTTTTGCCCTTTCAGAGGTGCAGAAAATGGAAATTTCCATGGATCGGGGAGGGGCGGCCTGGCGCGGGTTTTTCCCGGTCGGTGGCGAACTGACGTCGGGGAAAGCGGATATCAAGGAAGGGCTTTATTTCGGCTCCGAGCTTGGGGCGGAACATCCACGGGTCGCCGCCGGATGGCCCTTGCATGGAGCAAATCTCTGGCCCCAACAGGTTCCTGACCTGCGCGCCGCCGTTGAAGATTATGTGACCGCGACCGTTAACGCCGCCCATCATCTGATTGAAGGTGTCGCCATGGCGTTGGGGATGGAGGCGGATTATTTCCAAAAGACCTATACGGCGGATCCCACTGTCCTGTTTCGTATTTTCCATTATCCCGCCCATCATGCCTTGACGGAAGACATCAGCTGGGGTGTTGGCGAGCATACGGATTATGGCCTGCTGACCTTGTTGGCGCAGGATGCCAATGGCGGCTTACAGGTGAAAACCCCATTTGGCTGGATTGATGCACCGCCGCTTGACGGGGCGCTGGTCTGTAATATCGGAGACATGCTGGATCGCCTGACAGGCGGCTGGTTCCGCTCGACACCTCACCGGGTTAGAAACACCGGCAGGCAGGATCGTTTATCGTTTCCTTTGTTTTTTGATCCGGACTTTGCCGCTGAATTGCGTCCTCTTCCGCTCAACTTCGATCCGGAGACCAACACCAGGCCCGGCAGTGAGTCGCGCTGGGACCATGCCGACTTGCAGGAGTTTCAGGGAACTTATGGTGACTATCTGTTGGGCAAAGTTTCCAAAGTCTTCCCGGGACTTGGCGGCGATGTGCTTTAGGGGATAACCTGCAGGGGTTCCTGGGTGCGTTTAGGGCTGAAAGAGAGTAAGGCGCAATGACGACGGTAAAAGAGATTTACAGTGCGGATGAGATTGCCGGGCGGATTGATGCACTGGCCGATGAAATTGTCACCAAAGTTTCCGGCAACCTGACGGTCATTGGGGTGCTGAAGGGCAGTTTTGTCTTCCTGGCCGACCTTGTCCGCGCACTCGACAGCAAAGGCCTGCCCAGTCATGTGGAATTTCTGCGGCTGAGCAGTTACGGCAACAAACAAAAAGCATCAGGTGATGTGGTTCTGATTGGCGATTACCCCGATGTTGATGGGGATCGAACGGTTCTCCTGGTTGATGATATCGTCGATACGGGAAATTCCCTGAATTACGCCGTCAAACTCCTGCATGCCAGTGGCCGAGAGCAGATCATGACCTGCACCCTGCTTGATAAACCGTCGCGGCGCGAAGCGGAAATCGACGTCGATTTTGTCGGCTTCACCATCCCCGACGAGTTCGTCGTCGGTTATGGCATCGACTTCGCCGAAGATTACCGCTCGTTGCCGTATCTGGGGGTTGTTGAGACAGAAGAGGGGTGACGTAAATTCGTCTCAGGTGCGAATTCAATCGCGGCGCAGCGATTTTATGTTTTCCAATAGGTCCTCCGGCCCGGTTACCGGTAGCGAACAAAAAGTTCCCTTGCAGACATAGGCCGTTGCCCGGTCATCGATCCTGGTTTTCCCGGCGGCGGGATGGGTCTCGGGCAGCGATTGGGTTGAGGCAAGAACGCTTAAAGTTTTGCCGGGGGCGGACGTTTTGCCGATCAGCTTTGTCATCGCGGCGAGTCCGGGGTCGCCGGTTTCGCCGATGAGGACTATCTGGAGACCGCGCAGGTAGGTTTCGGCGGCATTCATCAAACCGGCATATTCCAGGGCGGGTGTTGATCCGACGCCACCAAAGGCCCGCAACGTCCGCTCGATGGCCTGACGCCACCGCTCGCCACCACGCAAATGATAGAGCCGCGCCATGGCCGATACGAGCGCCGCGTTCCCGGACGGATTGGGCGAATCAAGGGAGGTTTTGCTGCGAACCACTATTGAGGCCTGGTTGACATGGGTTTCAAAAAAGCCACCCGCTTTGTCGTCTCCGAAGGCCCGCAGGGCTGTGTCGAGATAAAATTCCGCATCATCAAGATATCGTTCTCCGGCCCCGGTTTCGAACAGGGAAATCGCTGCGTCGGCCAACTGGCCCAGCCCCGCCAACTGGGCATGGCCGGAGACCTGACCGAATGCAATGGAATGGGCGGGCTCGCCGTCCACGGTTCTGAGCAATCTGTTGTTGGTATCGAATGCAACTTGGGCGGTGGTGATCCACTCGGGCTTGTCCAAGGCCAACCCGGCGTCGATAAGGGCGCGCACGGCATAGGCGTTCCATTCGCCGATAATTTTGTCATCTCTGCGGGGGTGAGCTCGCTGAGTGCGGACCTTGTGTAATATTGTAATCAGCTCGTCCACGGGTGTCTCTTCCTGATCGTCTTGACGGTAAGGTGTGCCCCACCCGTGACCCTCCTGAAACTCAGGTGGTTGCAGGCCAAAAATTGCCATAAACCGCGTGGCCTTGTCGCCCAGAACGGAATGAATTTCTTCCGGTTGCCAGATATAATACGCCCCTTCTTCTTCCTCGCCCCGGGCATTTTCGCTGTCCGCATCAAGGCTTGCGGCAAAGGCCCCGTTTTCCAGCCGCAGGTCACGCAGCAAAAATTTGGTGGTGCCTTCAATTCCTTTTCTGAGCAGCGGGTCAGCGGTTTCGCGCCAAACCTCGACCATCAGGGTCAACAGCTGCGCGTTGCCATCCAGCATCTTTTCGTAATGCGGCACCCGCCAGACATTGTCCGTGGCGTATCGGAAAAACCCGCCGCCAATATGATCATAAAATCCACCCGACAGCATTTTCCTGAGACTGAGGACCACCTGATCTCCGGCATCAACATCTCCGGTTCTGAGGTGATGGCGCCACAAAAATTCCAACGCCGACAGATAGGGGAATTTGGGTGCGGTCCCGAAGCCGCCCTCGAAGGTGTCCGCCTCCTCCATGAAGGGAGCGGCAGCGGTATTAAGTTTCGATACGGTGATTTCGCCAGGGGAAATTTGCGTTGCCGAGGAGATGGCGGCGATCACCTGATCGCCGGAACGATTGATGGCGTCGCGGTCCTTGCCATAAACCTGGGTCATGGCCGTCAACATCTCCGGAAACGATGGCAGCCCCGCCATACGTTCAGGCGGGAAATAGGTGCCGCCCCAAAATGGCTTGCCGTCGGCGGTCAGAAACATGGTCAACGGCCAGCCTGTCGGCAGTTCCATGATCACGGCAGCACGCTGATAGGCGTCGTCGACATCCGGACGCTGTTCACGGTCGATCAGGATGGGGACAAAATTGTTGTTTATCAGTTCCGCAATTGCCTGATTGGAGAAACTCTCGCGGCGCATGACGTGACACCAGTGACAAGCCAGATAACCAATGGATAACAGGATTGGCCGATCCAGCGCCGCCGCTTCTGCTTTTGCCGCCTCACCCCAAACCCGCCAGTCAACCAGATCATCCGCATGTAGCCGAAGATAGGGACTGGCCTCGTTTCTCAGGCGTTCAGCCGCATGGACAGGGGCCAAACCTGTCGAGACCAGCAGGGTCAAAGCCACCCATCCGGCCAGCAGGACACGTCGGTACATGGTCATTTTATTCCTCTGATCCAAAGACAAGCAAACATGACCGGACTAAAACGATCCTGCAAGGCGAGCCGTGTTCACAAACCGTTGAGATGCCAACTGCAATCCTAATCTCTGAACAGAGAATAGCGGAGAACTACATTATCTTGTATGTATTGTTCGGGGTTTCTCAGGATATGCTGGGGTATTGTAAATGACCCGGGGAGTATAACACGTGTCCGATATAACAACTTTTTTTGGGTCTTTGACGGTCTTGCAAGCGGGCGTCCTGTGTAGCCTGATTGCCGGTGCAGGAGCCGGAGTCGGAGCATTGCCGATTTATGTCGTCCGCACTGTTTCCGCAAACATACGTGATACCCTACTCGGATGCGCTGCCGGCTTGATGCTGGCAGCCACGGTATTTTCGCTGGTTATTCCAGGCTTGGACGCGGCGATTGAGCAAACCGGATCTGAGCCGATGGGTGCCCTGTTCATTGGTGCGGGTATGTTTGCGGGTGCCCTGATGTTATGGGTGTTTGACCGTCTGATCCCGCACGAACATCTGATTAAGGACAAACCGGCAGAAGACCAGAATCGGATTAGAGGTGTGTGGCTGTTTGTTGTGGCCATTACCATCCATAATTTCCCCGAAGGCCTGGCCGTCGGGGTCGGTTTTGGTGGCGGAGATGTGGTCAACGGGCTGACATTGACGACGGCCATTTTTCTGCAAAACCTTCCCGAAGGGTTCGCCGTTGCGCTGGCCATGATGACAGTCAATTACACCCCCCTCGGGGCCATTGGGGTGGCTTTGGCGACTGGTGTCGTCGAAATGGTCGGCGGGTTAGTTGGCGCCATCGTTGTCTCTCTGTCAGTGGTTTTGTTGCCGGCCGCGCTGGCTGTCGCCGCCGGTGCCATGCTGTTTGTGATTAGCCATGAGGTCATCCCCGAAACCCACCGCAACGGAAATGAAACGCCGGCGACCTTTGGTGTCGTCGCCGGTTTTGCACTGATGATGTATCTTGGTGTCGCAATCAGCTAGCGGCTGATAAGCTCCGAAATTCTCACATCAATCCCAGATCGCGAAACGAAGTATGGCCGTGTTTCGACATGATGATGTGATCATGCACGGTGATGTCGAGTTTTTCTCCCGCCGCGGCCAGTTCTTTTGTCATTGCGATGTCGGCTGACGACGGCGTCGGGTCGCCGCTCGGGTGATTATGGACCATGATAATCGCCGTTGCCCCCAGCTCCAAGGCGCGTTTGATGACTTCGCGGGGATAGACGGGTGTGTGGTTGACGGTGCCGGTCTGCTGGATTTCATCGGCGATCAGTTCGTTTTTGGCATTGAGATACAGCACCTGAAAACGTTCAGTTTTGGCGTGAGCCAGACTGGTCTTGAGATAGTTGATCAATTTGTCCCAAGACGAAAGCACCGGGCCTTTTGTTAGCTCTTCGCGGGTCACGCGTGCCGTTGTCTCGTGCAGTGCTTTTAGATGCACAACGCCCGCATAGGACAGTTTGTCAAACTCAGCCAAGCGCTCCGGGTCCGCCGCCAGCACACCACCAAGACTGCCGAAGGTGGCGAGCAGCTCCTTGGCCAGGGGTTTGACGTCAATACGCTCGACGCATTGAAATAGTATCAGTTCAAGCAGTTCGTAATCGGGCAAGCCGTTGCCGTCACCAGCCATAAATCGGCTGCGCAGGCGTTCGCGATGTCCCCAGTAATGGGGTTTGTCCTGAGCCTGATCGGAAAGCTCCGTTGGTAAGCCCAGGAGGTGTTCGGCGATGCGGGCACTGGGGTCGGCGCCTTCAAACACCCAGACCCGTTTCATCTTGTCCCAGGACCCGCCGGCGTCACGAAACGCCTGGCGGTGCGGATGAGTATCACCGGAAACCTGATAGCCCGACGAGCCATCAGCAAGGGTAATCCCGCTCAGGTTGAGGCCGGTTTCAAGCAAAAGATCCGTGTGACTTTTGCCGCTCATGATTGTCTTCAGACGTTGTAGGGAGGTTTGTCGAGACCTAGAGGCGACTGGGTGAAAACCTCAAATCCGTCAGCCGTCACGGCCAGGGAATGTTCAAACTGGGCTGACAGGGATTTGTCCTTGGTCACCGCTGTCCAGCCATCAGCCAGAATTTTTACATCGAAGCGCCCGACATTGATCATCGGCTCGATGGTGAAAAACATACCTTCACGCAGAATTTCGCCTTCGCCCTTGTTGCCAAAATGCATGACGTTGGGGGCATCATGAAACACCCGTCCGAGGCCATGGCCGCAAAAATCGCGAACCACAGAGAACCGTTCGCCTTCGGCGTAGGATTGAATTGCGTGACCGATATCGCCAAGTGTGGCGCCCGGTTTGACCTCGCGGATGCCGCGCCACATGGACTCGAACGTCACGTCGATCAGCCGTTCGGCCCTGCGACTGACTTTGCCAACCGGGAACATGCGACTGGAATCCCCAAACCAGCCATCGAGAATAACCGTAACATCGATGTTGACGATATCGCCCTCAACCAATTTTTTTTCGCCGGGGATGCCATGACAGACCACATGGTTGATCGACGTACAGATGGACTTCGGAAATCCGCGATAATTCAGCGGTGCATTAACGGCACCACGTTCGGCGTTGAAATCGTGACAGAGTTTGTTCAGTCGCTCCGTCGTGACACCGGGCTGGACGTGGGGCGCGATGAAATCAAGGCATTCGGCGGCCAGACGGCCAGCCTTACGCATACCCTCGAAATCCTCAGGTGTGTGGAGCTTAATATAACGCCCATCTTGGGCTACGGTGCGTACAACTTGTTCTTGCATGGGTTCATTATGCCAAAATTAAATTAGAAGTGCCAATGTTCTGGTTGGACGTCGGTTATCCCAATGCCTCAACTCGCCGGGTAACAACAATTTCCTCCGGCGTTATCTGGCAAGTGTAACCGAGAATTTCAACCCCGGCTTTAACGGCCTTGTCATAAGCCTCGCCATATTCAGGGTCGATGTCGCGGGCCAGATTGAAGTCATCGCAGTCATCGCGCTGCACCAGATAGACCATCACGGCCCGGTGACCTTCAGCGACCATGTCGGAAAGCTCAACCAGATGTTTGGCGCCGCGTGCTGTAACGCCGTCCGGAAATTCCGCCGGTTTGTCGGCCCCGAGTTCGCGTTTCAGGGTGACGTTCTTGACCTCGACGTAACATTTGGCCCCATCTTCGTTTTCCAACAGGACGTCGATACGGGAATTTTTACCGTATTTGACCTCGCGGCGCATGGAGGAATACCCCTGCAACTCGGCTATCGTTCCGTCTTCGATGGCTTCATAAACCAGGGCATTGGGATGTGAGGTGTTGATGCCGACCATGGCGTCACCGACGCGGATCAGTTCCCAGGTAAACTTGAGCTTGCGGTCCGGGTTGCGGGCCGGACTGATCCAGACTTCCGAACCCGGTTCACGCACACTCAGCATGGAACCGGAATTTGCGCAGTGTGCGGTGACCACGTCACCGGACGGTAATTCGACATCGGCCATGAAACGCTTGTAGCGCTTGACCAGGGTGCCTTTGATAAGGGGATCAGGAAATTTCATGGGGGCAAAATAGCGACAGATGTCGACGCTGGCAAATCAAGAAAACTCAGGGGCCGGAATTAGGGGCCGGACTTATCGTTGCTCTTGCCGAGTTGGCGCGCAGGCGGTAATCGTATTTGCACCATATCCTAAGAGGAATACTGCAAATGTTCGATACCGACCAATTCATCGCCGATTGTCAGGACGCGCTGACCGAAGATGCCAGCCACAAAGCCGTTCGCGAAGTCGTGGCGCGTGCCGTGTCCGAACCCGATCAGGTCCTGCGTGGACTGGGTGCGCCCGACAAGGGGGGATTGAACGTGGTTTATCAATCAGACAGCCTGACCATTCTGAATCTGGTGTGGGCACCGATGATGACGCTGATGCCCCATAATCATAACATGTGGGCGGTGATCGGCCTGTATTCGGGGCGCGAGGACAATATTTTCTGGCGACGGATCAAGGATGATCCGGAGGGGCGGATCGAAGCTGCCGGGGCCCGGGCGTTATGTGTCGGTGAGGCCGAGGCGCTTGGGCGCGATGTCGTTCATTCCGTCACCAATCCCATCCCCCGCTTTACCGGCGGGCTGCATGTCTATGGCGGCGATTTTTTTGCCGATGGCCGCAGTGAATGGGACGCAGAATCCCTAACCGAGCAACCCTATAACGTGGATAATGCGCGAAAGTTGTTTGAACAGGCGAATGCCAAATAACGGCGTTGGCAAGGCCAAGTGTCCTGTTACACTTGATGCGCTCGTTCCCTGACAGATATGATGGTGACCGCTGATTTGTAAATTAAGGATTTAATGCATGTCAGTTAAATGGCGGAGCAAGCCTGGGAAAACACGCTGGAAAACCATAATCAGCGGGATTTTAATAGTGCTGGTTCCTCCCGTTTTTACTGGATGTATCCCATCCAGGTCTCACGCTGAAGAATCACCCTATCATCATGTCAAAGGAGGCTTCCGTAACCCTCCCGGAAGCCCTAAATATGCGGGCAGCTTGAAAGATACGGTCTCCGGTTATACGGATCGGATTGGCGAGGGCATCAGCGGCTACGCGCCTACTTTGTCGCCCGAATATATTCTTGCGCCTGAGGACGTCCGAAAAGGGTTGGCGCACATCAAAGGGAAAGACGCGTTGACCTGGCTGGGGCACGCAAGTTTTCTCATCAACCTTGGCGGCAAGACGATCCTGACGGACCCCTTCCTGACGGAATACGCCACCGGGGTGCCGCCTTTCGGGCCGCAGCGCGCAACACCTCCGGCACTTAATATTGGGGAATTGCCGCAAATTGATATCCTCGTCATATCTCACAATCACTATGACCATCTGGATGCCGAAACAATCCAAGCGCTGCCGGGTAAAGAGAAAATTCATGTCATTGTCCCGCTTGGCATGGCGGCCTTCTTCAGCAAGCGCGGGTATAGCTTGATTACGGAGCTAGATTGGTATGCCCAGACGGAGGTTCAGGGCGTTTCGGTGAAGGTTGTTCCGGCCATTCACGGGTCGGGTCGGGGTTTGTTTGATCGCAACGAAAAACTCTGGGCCAGTTTTGTCTTCCGCAGCGGCTCCAAGCGGGTCTATTTTTCCAGTGATACGGCCTATGGGCCGGTTTACCCGGAAATTGGCCGGAAAATCGGGCCGGTGGACTATGCTCTCGTGCCCATCGGTGTTTACGAACCTCGCAGGCGGATGAAATCACGGCACGTGAACCCGGCGGAAGCCCTCAAGATTGGGCAGGATCTTCATGCAAAGACGATCATTGCCATGCATTGGGGAACGATCCGACTAAGCGACGAGCCCTTTGAAGAGCCGCCGTTGCGCTTTAGGCAGGTTGCCGATGAAAACGGCTATACCGAAGAAACGGCGTGGATTCTGAAAATCGGTGAAAGCCGCTTGCTCAATTAAAGGCGCATGAAGACAAATCATATTGGTTAAACAAACGCTGCCTTCAGGTCAGGAGACTTTGGGGTAGCCAAGATCAACAGCAGAGCCTTCAATCTCCAGAATTTGCTGATAATCAGAATTCGTTAAAATTTCGGTGCCGGACAGGAACAGCGCGCTCCGGATATCGTTGAGTTTTGGGTCGGCCACGGCCTGCATCAAACCAGCGCGTAATCTGGCAACCAGATCATCGGAAGATTGTTTTGCCGTGACATAGGGTAACCCCGGCGCGCCCGGTGATGTGGTGATAATCCGGAGCGGCGCCAGCAGATCGGGAACATAACGTTCGGCCAGGGCATAACAGATGGGATCGACGGCGCAAAGGTCGGCTTTGCCCTGACCCACCAATTCCATGGAAAACCGATGGCCGCCACTTTCCATGACATCGCTGAAAAACGCCTGCCCGTTCGCCAAAGGCGCGATCACGGCACGAAGCGCCGAATATCCGGATTGCGACATATGGTCGTTAACCGCGACCCGCGATCGGCGAAAGTCGCTGATATCGGAGTGTTCGGCGTCTTTATGACATAGCAGGAAACTCCGGTAGGTAGGCCCGTCGCAGCCCTGAAGCCCATAACACGGCGTCGCCACCAGTTGCAGGTGATCCGAGCCCCCATGGGTATAGGGATAACCACAGGTCTGGCTGAACAGCAGATCAGGCTGCGTCCAGCTCGCCCCGTCGGTGTCGCTGCGATAAAGACTGTCCGGGACGTCTTTAATGCCTTCGCGGCGAAAGGCTTCGGCCAGTCCGTTCCACCAGGCATCGGTAACGTCCCGAACCTCCGGCCAGTCGTACATGGGCAGCGAGGCGATCATGGTTTCGGCCCGCCAAGCGCGTCCGCCAGTCGACCCTGCGCACTTCCCGGTCTCAGGGGTTTGGGCTGGCTTTCATGGGGTGCCCAGGCGGTCAGGAACACAACCTCGAAGGTTGCCGGGACGCGGCCATTTTCATCGGCGAATTCCTGATGATAAATCTCGGCAGCCCGCATCAGGGTGGCGCGGCGCGAAAATCCGGTGCGTCTCAAGATATTGGCGTTGGTTTCGCCCATGCCACGTAAATCCGACATCAGCTTAAAGGCATCCGGATACGACACCGTAATGACTTCCCGGTCGGCAACCGGCAGCGAAAACCCGGCCCGGGTCAATAAGTTACCGACGTCCCGGACGTCGGCAAACGGCGAAAGTCGCGGGCTCAGGCCCCCTTCAATCTCGATTTCCGCGGTTTTTAAGGCGTGATGCAGTTCGTTCAAGGTGTCTCCACCCAGCAGGGCACCAAGAAACAGCCCGTCTGGTTTAAGCGAACGGCGCGCCTGAGCAAGGGCGCCGGGCAGATCGTTGACCCAGTGAAGACTGAGATTGGACAGCACCAGATCAAACGCCTGCTCGCCAAAGGGCTGGGCCTCCTCATCGGCAGAGAGCGCAAGGGGCGATCCGGCGGTGCGGGCCAATTGCGCCAGTTTGGGCGACAGGTCGCACTGGACCAGGGTTTCAGGGCCGCCGATTTCATTCAGTGCCGCGGCGACCTCGCCACCGTGACACCCGAGATCGAGAGCGCTGCTAAAGGTTCGCGTAACATCACCCAGCCGATCCACCAGCCGGATCGCTGTTTCGCGGAACAGAAAATCATGTTCGCTTAAGCTTGTGGCGGCCCGGTCGCGGTGCTGGCGCACGCTTTGGCGGTTGAAGACAATCATCTGTTCGGTCATGCTCGATATATGACACACCCGATGGAATTCACAAATCCTCCTTTTAAGGACTTAGCCAAACGCGCGCTGGATATTCTGCTACCGCCGGCTTGTGTCGCCTGCGGCACGCTGGTTTCCCGCGCCCATGCGCTGTGCGGACCCTGCTGGGAGCAAGTTGATTTTATCGACGATCCTAAATGCCAGTGCTGCGGCAGACCCTTTGACTCTGATCCCGGCAGGGAGTCACACTGCGGACCCTGTCTGCGCAATCCACCGATCTATGAACGGGCGCGTTCGGCGATTGTTTATGGTGATCATTCCAGACGCTTCATCCTTGCCTACAAACATGGGGACCGCACCGACATGGTGCCTGCGATGTCGGGCTGGCTGGCGCGGGCGGGGGAAGAGCTGATTAGAGACGCCGACGTGATTGCCCCGGTGCCCCTGCACTGGAGCCGCTTCCTCACACGGCGCTTCAATCAGTCAGCCGAACTGGCGAGAACGCTTGCCAAGCGGTCCGACGTTCCGTTTGCTCCCGATTTGTTATCGCGAAAAAAACGCACGGTGTCACAAGCCGGTCTGAACGCCAAACAACGGGCCAGAAACGTCCGCGGTGCCTTTTCGGTGAAACCCGCGTCGCTGAGCGGCCTGTCGGGGCAACGGGTTTTACTGATTGATGATGTGCTGACGACGGGGGCGACACTGAACGCCTGCGCCGGAATTCTGTTATGGGCCGGGGCGTGTGCTGTCGACGTGCTGACCGTGGCCCGTGTTGTCCGGGCGGAACGCGAGTAAATCCGGAGTCACATAGAGTCTGGTTGCTTTGACACATAAAGCGAGAAGAAAACGACCGTCTCCCCTACAGGTGTAGACATCAATCTGCCAAGGATTTGAGGGCAAATTTTAGCCAAAGGCGGTCATTAATTGCGCTTTACCTAATCTCCGGATCTAGCAACATTCTCCTTCTTGGATGGGAGGGCACGTCACGTCACCATAGGAACAATAGACACAGCAGTCTCCTGGGTTGGGCTTTAACAATGCGCCACACCCTTTACAATCATAGAAAAACTGGCAGGCGTCTGTTGGCATTTCTTCCGTTTCCTGATGCCCGCAATTAGGGCAGGCAATTGTAGATTTCAGCTCGGTCATTGCGTTCATCTCGGGATTGCCGGATAGCCCGCAAAGGTAGATGCATCCGCAATTTCCTCCAGTTCGACGACAGAATCGTCATAAATAACCGTAGCGGTCTTCTCCTCCATGCTTACTTTCACGGAGACAACTCCTTTAACCGACTTAATCGAAGACGAAACAGTGATCGGACAAAGGGCACAGGTCATATTCTCAACATCGAGCACGGTCGAGCGTTCATCTGCCCATGCGGATTGGTTAAATAAAATTTGTGCCGCGAAAATCATGGTCATTAAGAATTTCATAGTCATTGTTCCTCAGTAGAAAAGTGGTGCGGCAAGAGTAACTGCAAAAGCGGTGGCTGCCAGCCCACCTCCAACCCAAAGCCCAATAAGATTGAACTTCGAATTGATTGGCATGGTGCATTCTCCATCAGTGGAACAGACAGAGCGACGCGCGGTCCGTGCCTTCCAAAAGCCGTAACCGACGCTCGTTGCCGCCAGTCCCAGGAAAATCGGTTGGTAGGGCGATAGTGCTGTCAGGTTACTGAGCCACGCACCTCCCGCGCCAACGCTGACCAAAGCAAGAGGCAAAATACAGCATGACGAAGCAAGTATTCCGCCCGCAAGGGCACTTAAACCGCTAGTCCTTTCTAGACCTTTTCCGGCTTTCTCCCCGCCTGCCGGGGGAAGCGTTTTTGCCAATAACTCACTTTCCAACCTAATTTCTCCTTGCTGGATCCATCCAATTGCGCGATCATAAAACCTGTAGTTACTACAGGTTCAAGGTTTTTTTTATGGCATCCACCTCTTCCCAACATATTGCAATGAGCATTGGTGAGCTTTCACGCAAAACAGGTTGTAAGATCGAAACCATTCGCTATTACGAAAAGACAGGCTTGATGCCTGCACCCCCCAGAAGCGAAGGGGGACACCGCGTTTATGCCGACGACCATCTCAAGCGTTTGACATTTATTCGCCGCGGCCGGGAGCTTGGGTTTTCAATGGAGCAACTCAAGGGGCTTCTGTCGATGAAGGATGCGAAGCAATTGAGTTGCGGTGAGGTTGCCGCCGAAGTGGAACAGCATCTTGGCGCTGTTAGGCACCGTCTTGACGCGCTAAGACGTCTGGAAAGTACCCTTGCCAATACTCTTGCGCAGTGTCATCGAGGCGGCCAACCAGACTGCCCCATTATCGATGCTCTTCAAGGCTCCGACAATGAATCTCAGGAGTCCATAAATACTGTCTTTTGAGCCTGCGTTCGTTTCAATGAATGAATGTCCGCTTCGGGTCAACACCCGCCCTTTTTGCTATCCGCAGAAGTCTTCCGATATGCCTACGACAGCGGCCATCGAATTCAGATGTGCCCGACCACAGTCTGCCTAGGCCGCCGATAAACGACTGAGTGTGTACCCCCACGATCACGCGAGGGTGTCGAACCCGGTAGGCTTAGCTGACCAGCGCCCAGGTCATGAAAACGATGACGACGATGGCGACGAGGTTGAGCAGGAAACCGGCCTTCGCCATCTGGACCACGGTCAAGCGGTCGCTGGCGAAGACGATGGCGTTGGGCGGTGTTGCCACCGGCATCATGAAGGCACAGGAGGCGGCCAGCGCCACGGGGATGGTGAGTTCCAGGGGCGCGATGCCCATGCCGTCAGCCACCGTGGCGACGATCGGTAAAAACACTGCCGAGGTCGCCGTGTTCGAGGTGATTTCGGTCAAGAAGACGATCAGCGTTGTCACCGCGATGACGATAACAAGTGTCGGAAAACCAACCAGCCCGACCAGCCCGCCACCGATGGTATCGGCCAGGCCGCTGTTGGATATTGCCCCGGCCAGGCTCAGGCCGCCGCCAAACAGCAGCAATACGCCCCACGGCAGGGTAACGGCGCGCGGCCAGTTCATCAGGCTGCTGCCATCCCCCTTGCCGGTGGGAACGATGAACAGTGACAGGGCGCCGATCAGGGCAATGCCGGAATCGGTCAGGCCGATGTCGGGGAAAATGTTGGTGATCAAGGGGCGACAGATCCAGCTCAGGGCGGTCAACGTAAAAACAGCCAGAACACGTTTTTCCTCAATGGACATCGGCCCAAGGGCGGCCACCTCAGCGGTGATAATATCATCGGCACCGGGAATAGGGCGGCGCGCAACCGGGCAGGTGACCCGGGTCAACAGCATCCATGCCAGCGGCAGCATGATGAAAACAACAGGCAGGCCAATGGTCATCCACTTGGCAAACCCCAACTCGATCCCAAGCCGCTCCTGAACAAATGCCGCCAGCAGGGCGTTGGGCGGGGTGCCGACAAGGGTCCCGACCCCACCAATACTGGCCGAATAGGCAATGCCCAGCAGCAGGGCTGTGGCCGTGTTCGCGGCGATTTCAGGGTCTTCTTTTTCGTTCAGCACGCCGATAATCGAGATGGCGATGGGCAGCATCATGACGGTAGTCGCCGTGTTGCTGACCCACATGCTCAAAGTGGCGGTGGCCAGCATAAACCCGGCGATCAGGTAATCGGGGCGGGTCCCGAAGGCACGGACGATCAACAGCGCGATGCGACGGTGCAGGTTCCAGGCCTCGATGGCTTTGGCAATGATAAAGCCGCCCATGAACAGAAAGATCAACGGATGGGCATACGGTGCGGCCGAGGCCTTGAAGCTGAAAATCCCGAGCGGCGGGAAAACGATTAGCGGCAGCAAAGCCGTGACGGAAACCGGCAGGGCTTCGGTCAACCACCAAAACGCCATCCACAGGGCAACGCCTAGGACCTTCCAGGCTTCTGGGGGAATACCTTCCGGCGGCGGCGACATGATGACGCCCATGCCCAGAATGGCCCCGGCGAGCACCGTGACGGGCCGTATGGATTTTTTCGTCGGGTCGGTGGTCTGGGTCATAGGTGATAACTATCAGACCATCGAGACCGAAACACAAACGCAATGCTGAAATGAGGCAAGAAACGGGAATGATCTTTCATTTTGCGACAAGTTGCCTATATCTTGAGCGCGGTTCGAGTTGTGTCTGGTCTTAAAGGTTTGGTGAAAATGTCAAAAGTTGAAATTTATACGTCGCCCTTTTGCGGATTTTGCTCGCAGGCGAAACGGTTGCTGGGTGCCAAAGGCGTCGAATTTTCGGAAATCAATGTGTTCACAACTCCGGGCGCGCGTCAGGAAATGATCACCAAGACAGGCCGCACCTCGGTGCCGCAGATTTTTGTCGATGGTGAACATATCGGTGATTGCGACGGTATCCACATGCTCGATGCGCAGGGCGAGCTTGATGGAAAACTCGGACTGGTGAGTTAGGCATAGATCATGGCTGAAGTTTTCAAGGTTGCTTGCGTTCAGACCACCACCGGACCAGAGGTGGCGGCAAATATCGAGCACGCCAGCGGCTTGATCCGCGATGCGGCAATGGCCGGAGCGACGCTGATCGTGCTGCCTGAGGTGGTCAATGTCATGGACCTCAGCCGCAAGGACATCGCCGGTAAAACAGAGCGGGAAGAAAATGATCCGACCCTAAAAGCCTTTTGCCAATTGGCGTCAGAACTGAACATCTGGCTGTTGGTTGGTTCGCTGGTGATCAAACACACGGTGCTTGATGACAAGGGAAATCCGAAATTCGCCAACCGTTCATTTATGATCAACAGCGAAGGCGATGTCACCGCCCGCTACGATAAAATTCATATGTTTGATGTCGATCTGGATGACGGCGAATCGTATCGTGAGTCCAGCGCCTATGAGCCGGGTTCAGAAGCCGTTCTGACCGATACGCCGTGGGGCAAGCTCGGCATGACGATCTGCTATGATCTCAGATTCCCTCATCTGTATCGCCATCTGGCGCATCAGGGCGCCAAGTTCCTGGCGATCCCGGCGGCGTTCACCCGACCAACCGGGAAGGCCCATTGGCATGTTCTGATGCGGGCCCGGGCCATTGAAAACGGCTGTTTTGTTTTTGCCGCAGCCCAGTGCGGTGATCACGGCGGTGGCCGTCTGACCTATGGCCATTCCGTGATCATTGATCCCTGGGGCGAAGTGCTGGCGGATGGCGGGCAGCAGACCGGGTTCGTCATCGCCGAAATCGATGTTGGCGAAGTTGACCGGGTTCGCGCCAAGGTGCCGTCACTCAGCCATGACCGGGCGTTCGACTAAACCAGATCAATGGGTTGAGGAGATGGTTCTCCATCTTCACGTGAGCTGAGGCCAAGATTATTGACCGCTACCAGACGCTGTTTGACACCGGGAATTTCCGCCGTCTGGGTTCTGCCGTGTTCATAGGCAATAATCTGCAAACGTCCCTGAACCAGCTCAAGCAGCTCACCTGATTTCAGCAGATGCTCGGGATTACGCGGGCGGGCGAAGTCTTCGTTGCCAAGCGCAAATGTTTCGTAGATCAGTATGCCACCCGGTTCCAGAGCAGCGAGGAGCTCTTCAATCAAGGGCCGGAAAAGGTAATTGACCACGACAATGCCTTGAAAGGTCAATCCAGCCAGAGGGCCGTTAACGGAGAAAACGGGCTCGCCGTTTTCCAAATCAGCCGTCATGACGGTTGCATTCGCCTCAGCTTTCAGGGCTTCGAGAGGTTCACTGTTTTGGTCAATGGCCGTCACCGGATGGCCGCGCTCCAGGAACCATCGGGCGTGCCGTCCGCCGCCTGAGGCGAGATCAAGGACCGTGCCGCCAGCCGGAACAAGTGACGCAAATCGTTTGACCCAAGGGGAGGGGGCGGTAATACGAAGATGGCGTTGTTTTAGCGCTTCGAGTTCATTGTTTTTCATTTATTAATGGATTTCGATTATTGATTGAGGGTTCCGTAGTCTAGTATACAATTCCACCAAATGGGAATGGATGGCGTTAAAAGATGATCGTGTATCAGCTTAAATGCTCTGAAGATCACGAGTTCGAGGCCTGGTTTAAAGACAGCGCCACGTATACTGCGCAGGCCGCCGACGGCGATATCTGCTGCCCTTTCTGTTCGGATACCAAAGTTTCAAAGGCTATGATGGCCCCCAACATTTCGCCGTCACGATCAAAAGCCGTGGTTCCCGCTGAGGTCACGACCGAAGCTCCCGCACCCGCCAAAGACGTTCCCGCACCCACGACAACCGACGTTGCTGCTGTCGTTGACAAAGCTGCGGAAGTTCGGGCGCTGGAGGTTGCCGAGAAAATTCTTGAGGCCGTCGACACCCTGCGCAAGGAAGTTGAGGCCAATTTCGATAATGTCGGTGATCAGTTCGCCAATGAAGCGAGACGTATTCACTACGGCGAGACGGATGAGCGCGGAATTTATGGCGAGGCCTCGGATGAAGAGGCCGAGGAACTGGATGAAGAAGGCATCGATGTCTATCGCCTTCCCGGTCGCCCCCGGCGAAACTAAACCGTTTCAAAAATTTGATTTCACTGACCTTTCACCGCGAACGCCAGATAGTTGACGTCGAGGTTTCCGCCCAATACCCACTGGTCGTGTCCCGGCTGATAGCGGATGCCTTTCAGGTCGGTGATTTCAACACCATGGGGCCGGAGACCGTCAGCCAGTTCAGAAGGACGAACAAATTTCTGCCAGTCGTGGGTTCCGGGCGGCACCCAGCGGAGAATATACTCAGCACCGATTTTGGCCAGGGCCAGTGATTTCAGGGTGCGGTTCAGGGTCGAGAGCGCCATGGCACCACCCGGTTTCAGCAAACCTGCCGAGCTTTGCAGAAACAGGCCCAGATCACTGACGTGTTCGACCACTTCCATATTCAGAACGACATCGTAGCGGGCGCTCCCTTCGGACAGGGCTTCCGGCAGCACGTGACGATAGGTGATGTCCAGGCCCATGGTCTCGGCGTGGGTCTTGGCGACGGCGACGTTTTCTTCGCCGGCGTCAATGCCGGTGACGGTTGCTCCTAGGCGGGCCATGGGTTCGCATAACAGTCCACCACCGCAACCGACATCGATAATGTTCAGTCCGTCAAGCGGCCGATCAGCAAGGGCATCACGATCGAAATGACGGCAAAGATGGTCGCGAATAAATTCCAGTCGGGGCGGGTTGAGTTTGTGCAACGGTGCAAAGTCACCGGTTGCATCCCACCACCGTTCAGCAATGGCGGTAAATCGGGCGACGTCGTCGAGAGCGGCAGTAGAGGGAGCGGGCATTTTACGGTTTCCTTGGCGGGCAAGCTTGCCCCGAATGTAGGGATAGAGTATGTATGCGCCGCCTTGACGGCAACCCGCAAAGCAAAATTTTTGACTTTCCGGGCTGGTATATGATTTTCAGTGAACGTGTAAACAATGGCCCGGATTATACAGAAATTTGGCGGAACTTCGGTCGGTGATATCGAGCGGATTAAAAACGTCGCCAAAAAGGTCAAACGCGAGGTTGATCTGGGCAATGAGGTTGCCGTGGTTGTATCCGCCATGTCGGGTGAAACCAACAAGCTGGTCGATTATGTTGGTCAAATGGGTGCGATCTATGATGCCCGTGAGTACGACGCCGTTGTTGCCACCGGCGAGCAGGTCACTAGTGGATTACTGGCTTTGGCCTTGCAGGAATTGGGTGTTTCGGCCCGCTCCTGGCAGGGGTGGCAAATCCCCATCCACACCGATGGTGTACACGGCAAGGCGCGGATTGAGCGCATCGATACGGAAGAGATCGACCGGCGTATGAAAACCGGAGAAGTCTCGGTTGTCCCCGGGTTTCAGGGTTTGTCGCCGGAAAACCGGATTACCACGCTGGGGCGTGGCGGGTCCGATACCAGCGCCGTTGCCCTGGCAGCAGCTTTGGGTGCCGATCGTTGTGATATCTATACCGACGTAGACGGGGTCTATACGTCCGACCCCAGAATTGTCACCAAAGCGCGCAAGCTTGAAAAAATCACCTATGAGGAGATGCTGGAAATGGCGTCTTTGGGGGCCAAGGTTTTGCAGACGCGCGCCGTAGAGATGGCCATGAAACATGGTCAGCGTATACAGGTATTATCCTCGTTTGAGGATTTGCCCGGAACACTTGTTGTTGATGAGGATGAAATCGTGGAACAGGAACTGGTCAGCGGAATTGCCTACAGCCGGGATGAAGCAAAAATTACCCTGTTGAGGGTCAAGGACAAACCGGGTACCGCCGCGTCGATATTCGGCCCCCTGTCAGACGCCAGCGTCAACGTTGATATGATTGTGCAAAACATATCTGCGGGTGGAAACGCCACCGATTTGACGTTTACCGTGCCCGAAGCGGAACTGGAGCGGGCCGTCAAAACCTTAGAGGCGACGCGCGGCGAGATCGAATATGAAGAACTGCGCTCAGATGCGGATGTGGCTAAAGTATCTGTGATCGGCGTCGGAATGCGATCACACGCCGGTGTCGCGCAGCGCATGTTTTCCGCATTGGCCGATAAGGGCATCAATATTCAGGTGATTTCCACGTCCGAAATCAAGGTCAGTGTCTTGATTGCTGAAGAATATACGGAACTGGCGTTGCGCTCACTTCATACAGCCTATGGGCTGGACGGTGATTGATTCCACACCATCTTTAATACCTGGGGTTTATTCCTGTCCTTGAGTTGCCGTCCTCGATCCCGTTGACGGTTGATCCGGAGTCTGTTGATGGCCGATAGCCACTTGAGTAGCGTTAGAGGACCAAATTTGTCGGCACCGCGCCGGCTGTTGGCCCGCGTGCGCGACGTCATGGCGGGGCCCGGTAATTCTCAGGAAAGACTGGAAAGCATCGCCCGGATTATCGCCGCAGATATGGTGGCTGAAGTCTGTTCCGTCTATGTCCGCCGCCCCGGCGACGTGCTTGAGCTGTTTGCAACCCACGGCCTGAAACCCTCTGCCGTTCACAATACCCGCCTGCAGGTTGGCGAAGGCATTATTGGCGACATTGCCGAAAAGGCCCGACCCTTTGCCTTGCCCGAGGCGCAGGACCATCCGAATTTTGCTTACCGACCGGAAACCGGGGAAGAGATTTATCACTCCCTCATGGGGGTCCCGGTATTGCATGGCGGGCGCGTAAACGGCGTTGTCGCCGTGCAGAACCGCACGCAGCGCCATTATACGGACGAAGAGGTCGAGACCCTTCAGACGGTCGCTATGGTTCTGGCGGAGCTGATCGCCAGCGGTGAACTGGGGGGGCGGGCCGTTGCCGGCGAGGGCGAAAGTCCGGTAGCTAATCCGGTTCGTCTGGATGGGGTTTGTCTCAGTAGTGGGCTCGGCATGGGCACCGCCGTTTTGCATGCCCCCAATTTCACCGTCGATAATCTGGTTGCCGACAACCCCGCTGTGGAGCGGGCCCGCTTGGGGCACGCGATTACAGAAATGCACGGCGCCCTTGATGACCTTCTGGGTGCCGAGTCACTGGCTGAAGGCGGTGAGCATACGGATGTTCTGGAGACCTACCGCCTGATCGCCGAAGACGCGGGATGGCTGAAGCGCATCGAAGAGGCCATTGAAACCGGGCTGTCGGCGGAAGCTGCCGTGCAAAAAGTGCAGAACGATATTCGGGCGCGTATGAGCCAGATGACAGATCCTTATCTGCGCGAACGGGTGCATGATCTGGATGACCTGGCCATGCGCCTGATGGCCCACCTGATGGGAACCAATGCCGGAGGGGCGACGCGCGAAATCCCGGAAGAAACCGTGCTTGTGGCTCGCTCCATGGGGCCCGCACAGTTGCTCGATTACAATGCAGATCGCCTGAAAGGGCTGGTTCTGGAGGAAGGTTCAGCAACCAGCCATGTCGCCATTATTGCCCGGGCTCTCGATATTCCGGTTCTGGCCCAGGCCCATAACATTTTCTCGCGGGTGGATGACGGTGATCTGATGATCGTTGATGCCGATCACGGCCGGGTGTTTGCCCGGCCGCCGGCGGATGTGCGTCAGGCCTTTCGCGAGAGTGTAAAGGTTCGCCAGGAACAGGCGGCGACGTATGCTTCCCTGCGTGACAAGGATGCGATCTCCAAAGATGGTGTCGAGATTGGACTTCATGTCAATGCAGGCCTGATGATTGACATTACAAACCTCGCCAATGTTGGTGCGGATGGTGTTGGATTGTTTCGCACGGAAATTGCTTTCATGGTCCGCTCAAAACTGCCGGGCGTGGATGAGCAAACCCGATTGTACGCCGAGGTTTTGGACGGCGCCGGTGATGCGCCGGTGATTTTCCGCACGCTCGATATCGGCAGCGACAAGGTGCTGCCGTACCTGGAAAGTGTCAGCGAAGACAACCCGTCCATGGGATGGCGGGCAATTCGCCTGTCTTTGGACAGGCCCGCATTGTTGCGCCAACAGCTTCGGGCCATGATCCGCGCCGCTGCCGGACGTGATCTTAAGGTCATGTTCCCGATGGTTGCCGAGTATTCGGAATTTGAAGAAGCCCATGGGTTGCTGCAAATCGAGCTTGAGCGGGAGCGCAGTCGCGACGCCAAATTGCCCCGTTCGGTGAAGGTCGGTGTCATGCTCGAAGTTCCGAGCCTCGCCTACCAACTGCCGGTGTTGTGTAAACTGGCCGATTTTATTTCGGTTGGCAGCAACGACCTGGGGCAGTTTTTGTTTGCCAGTGACCGGGGAAACCCGCGGCTTTCCGGGCGCTATGATATGCTTTCGCCGATCGGCATTAAATTTTTGAAAAACGTTGTTGAGGAATGTGATCGTGCGGGTGTGCCGATCAGCCTGTGCGGCGAAATGGCCGGAAATCCTGTCGATGCGATGGCGCTAATTGGTATCGGCTTTCGCCATATTTCGATGACGCCGTCGAGTATCGGGCCGGTCAAGGCGATGGTCCGAAGTTTATCAGTAGAAGATCTGAACCGGTTCATGGAACAACTGTTGGAGCTAGGGGATCACTCGCTTCGCGATCGCCTTCTGGACTTTGCCCAACGTCATGATGTTCTGATCTGAGTTGTATATCCAACGGCCATAATCAATGTCGTTTGGTATTTGGCTTGTAATTTAGCGAAAAACCGTAAAATATTCGGGACAATGAGCAACCGTCTTTTGTCGGGGCTCTGGCTGGAATCTGATCTGGAAATCGAGAGTTCGGGACATTGGTTCATTCGCGGATCGGATGAACCACCGAAACAGATTCCAAGGCCAGGAACAGGCGGCCAGAATAGGCGATCAGAGCAGCCAGCCAGGGGCTGGTGAAATGATCCGGTAGAAATGTGGTGGATGTAAATATGACTCCTCCTTCAGGGGACACTGACTCAAATACAGATATCGGCGCCAACGCCAAGTCCGGCAGCGTCGGGGCGCTGTTGCGCGCTTCACGTGAACGTCAGGGTGAAGCCCTGCCCGATGTCGCAGGTATGCTGCGGATCAGGCTTCCCTATCTGGAGGCCATCGAGAACGGGGACTATGACTTTCTTCCCGGGGCCACCTATGCGGTTGGTTTTATTCGTGCATACTCCGATCATCTGGGGCTGGACAGCGAAGAGGTTGTCAGGCGCTTCAAGTCGGAAAGCGCCGACGGAGGTGCCAAGCAGGAGCTGAGTTTTCCAACGCCGGTCCCCGAAACCGGAATCCCTGGCGGAGCGATTGTGTTTATTGGCCTGGTGGTCACCGTTTTGGCCTATGGCGGCTGGTATCTGTCGACCACGGAAGACGGCCTCTTAGCCGACATGGTATCGCCTATTCCTGAACGTCTGTCGTCCCTGCTGGACAGCGATGACGAGAACAGCGGAAGCACAACGCCCGACCCCCAAGCAGCGCCGGCGGAACCTGAGCCGAAACCGGAACCGGCAGAACCGGAAACCGTCAGCGAAACGCCCGAACAATCGGACGCCCCAGCTGAGCAGATGGAACAGGCAACAGCTCAACCTCCCGTTACAGCGCCGGACACCGAAGGTTCAACCCTCGATGCGCCCGCCCCCAAAGCCGAAGCTGATAGCGCCCAGCAGGCGTTTTCAGACGACGTAAAAACGCTGGGTGCCAGGGTAGAGAAGGCCGTCGAGACCGAGGTCGCCAGCCCGGCGCCAGAGCCGACGCCGGAACCGGAAACAGCGTCGGCACCGACACCAGCAGCTTCCACCATTGAGCAGGTCGTTGCGGAGACTGCTCCATCAACAGCTCCCTCTCCGGCAGCAGAACCACAAGCTGCAGAAATAGCCACTCAGGCGCCTGAAACGACCGCGGAAGTTGCTCCGGCACCCGCCGCACCAGTGGAAATCGCTAAAACACCTGAACCGGCCCCTGAACTGGCACCTGAGCCTGAAGTTCAGCCAGAGCCGGAAGTCCAACCCGAATCCCAGCCGGAACCGGAAGTCGTAGCAGCTGAACCCACTCCGATAGTGGCCACGCCGACGACGTCGGAAGAGGACGCCGCAAGTGCCGGTGAAATCGAAGCCCCGCCAGTTGAGACTGTAACGGCAACACCGGTTTCATCCGGCCCGTCACGTATTGTTGTTAATGCGACCGGAGACAGCTGGATACAGGTTCGCGACGAGTTGAATGCGGAAATGCTGATCACCCGGCTTTTACAGGCCGGCGAGAGTTATAAGGTGCCGAACCGCGAAGGCCTTGTTCTACTGACCGGAAATGCCGGTGCGCTGAGCATCGTGGTTGATGGTAAAGAGGTTCCATCAATCGGTGGATCAGGGGTTGTCCGCCGGGGTGTGGCACTGGACCCCGATAGGCTGAGTGCCGGAACCGCCGTAAATCAATAGACCCGTAACCGGATTGTTGATTGACCGCGCGTGGCGGATAGGCCAAAACCTGCACCAATGATGGATTTACGGGCTCTGGAACTGTTTCGAGCCATAAAAGGATGAAACGGATGTCGACCAAGGGTAATACCGCTCACAGACGCCAGACTGTAGGGGTAAATGTCGGACCCGTGCGGGTCGGCAGGAGTGCCCCTATTGTTGTTCAGTCGATGACCAATACGGATACCGCCGATATCGAGGCAACGGTTCAGCAGGTTGCAGATCTGGCAGCGGCCGGGTCGGAGCTGGTGCGCATTACCGTTGATCGCAAGGAAGCCGCGGCGGCCGTCCCCCATATTCGCGACGGTTTGGCCAAACGGAACTGTTTTGTGCCGTTGGTCGGTGACTTTCATTATATCGGCCACAAACTGCTGAGTGAATTTCCGGCCTGCGCCGAGGCCTTGGCTAAATACCGGATCAATCCCGGCAATGTGGGCTTCCGGGACAAACGCGACAGTCAATTTTCATCAATGATCGAAACAGCGCTTGAGTATGACAAACCGGTGCGCATCGGCGTCAACTGGGGCAGCCTCGATCAGGAACTGGTCGTCTCGATGATGGATGAAAACGCCAAACGCGCGGTGCCCAAAGATGCCGCAGAAATTACCCGCGATGCCCTGATTGAATCGGCCATTTCGAGTGCCGAGATGGCGGAAAAAATCGGCATGGGGCGTGATAAGATCATTTTGTCGTGCAAAGTCAGCGCGGTTCAGAGCCTGATTGCGGTTTACCGTGGGTTGGCAGAACGCGGCGATTACGCTCTTCACCTGGGCCTGACAGAAGCCGGTATGGGCTCAAAAGGCATCGTCGCCTCAACGGCAGCCCTGTCGGTATTGTTGCAGGAAGGTATCGGCGACACCATCCGGATCTCGCTGACGCCGGAGCCCGGTGGCGACCGGACGCGTGAAGTTATTGTCGCTCAGGAAATTCTCCAGACCATGGGTCTGCGCTCGTTCGTCCCATTGGTGACGGCCTGTCCCGGGTGCGGACGGACAACTTCGACGGTTTTTCAGGAGCTGGCGGAAAGCATTCAGACCTATATTCGCAAACAAATGCCGATCTGGTCGGAAATGTACGAAGGTGTTGAAGAGATGAATGTTGCGGTCATGGGCTGCATTGTTAACGGCCCTGGCGAAAGTAAACATTCTGATATCGGCATCAGCCTGCCGGGAACCGGCGAACAGCCTGCGGCACCGGTCTTCATAGACGGCGAAAAAAAGATGACGCTGCGCGGCGAGAATATTGCCGATGAATTTCAGGTGATCGTCGATGAATATGTTCAGGGACGGTACGCAAAACGCAGTGACCCCCAATCGTCGGCAGCCCAGTAACCGGAGCATACACGAAGATGTCTTCCCTTCAGCCCATACGCGGCACGCACGACCTTTTGGCTGAAGAACAGCGCCTGCACCGGCGGGTCTGTGAAACGGCCTACGATATCGCGCTCAGATACGGTTATCAGGAAATATCGACCCCGATCTTTGAGGCGACAGACGTCTTTGCCCGAACCCTGGGTGAAACGTCGGATATCGTTACCAAGGAAATGTACACGTTTGAAGACCGCAATGGCGACAGCATCACGTTGCGTCCGGAATATACGGCGGGCATCGCCCGCATGTTGATGTCAAATGGCCTGTACAACAGTTTGCCGCTGAAAACCTTTGCCCGCGGCCCGATGTTTCGTCGTGAACGCCCGCAGAAGGGCCGCCAACGCCAGTTCCATCAGATCGATGTGGAAATTCTGGGGGTGCCAGGCCCGCAGGCTGATATCGAAGTCATTGCCCTTGGTGCCCATATCCTGAAAGCCCTGGGGCTGGATGCCGACATCAAGCTTGAGCTGAATTCGCTGGGTGATTCGGAAAGCCGCCAGACCTACCGGGCGCAACTGGTTGACTATTTCAGTGGGCATCGCGACCAGTTGTCCGAAGAAAGTTTGGTGCGGCTGGAAAAAAATCCACTTCGAATCCTTGATTCCAAGGACCGGGGGGACCGTGAGGTTGTCGCCGGTGCGCCGTTGCTGGAAGGCAGCCTGAACAGTCTTTCAGAAGATTTTTTTGCCGCCGTCAAAGATGGACTCGGTGCAATCGGGATTGAATATGAGCTCAATCCGCACCTTGTTCGCGGCATGGATTATTACTGTCATACGGCTTTTGAGTTTACCACCACCACGCTGGGTGCGCAGGGTGCGGTGCTGGCCGGCGGACGTTATGACGGCTTGGTTGAGACCATGGGCGGAACACCGACACCGGGAATTGGTTGGGCGGCGGGTGTTGAACGGCTCGCCATGATGGTTGGCGACGCCCCGTCGGATGCGCGCCCGATCGTCGTTGTGCCGGTCGGCGGAGAGGCCGCAGAGATGGCCCTCAAGATCGCCCAGCAACTGCGCCACTGTGAGTTCACCGTTGATCTGGGTTTTTCCGGCAACGTCAAAAAACGCCTCATCCGGGCCAACAAAGCAAATGCCATCGCCGCCATTTTGCTGGGCGAAGATGAATTGGCCAAAGGGGTCGCCACCATCAGAGATATGGAGTCGGGCGAGCAGACGGAAGTTCCGTTGACCTCCCTTGAGGAACACCTCTCCCGCTATCGTTAGCGGCGATATGTCAGATACCTCACCCGCCGTTCGTCGCCCCTACGTCATCGGGGCCAATCACCGCACCTGTGGCCTGACCCTCAGGGACCGTCTGTTCGTCGAAGATGCTGACGTGCCGGCGTTCCTTGAACGCTTAAAGGAAGCCGGGATTGATGAGGCCTTCATTCTGTCGACCTGTGATCGCATCGAGGTTCAGGGTCAGCACGAAACACCTGAAGATATTGATCCTCTGGTCCGCGCTCTGCTGGCCGATCACGCGGACATGGCGCCTCATGAACTTGCCAGTGAGATTTATCGTAAATCCGATGACGATGCAGTCCACCATATCTTTAGTGTTGCGGCCTCTCTGGACAGTCAGGTGATCGGTGAGCCGCAGGTGTTGGGGCAGTTGAAGGCGGCGCACCGGCTTGCTCATCGTTCCGGAATAACTTTGGGGACCTTCGAAGGACTTTTACAGGCGGCCTACGCGACCGCCAAACGGGTGCGCACGGAAACCGCAATTGGTGAGCGTCCGGTGTCCATCGCCGCCGCCGGTGCGGACCTGGCGCGTGGTCTGCACGGTGATCTTGGACGGGTATCGGCTGTTCTGATTGGCGTTGGCGAACTGGGCGAACTGATTGCCCGATATTTTCGTGACAGCGGCATCAAGCATCTCGGTATCTTCCATCCCATCAGCAGCCGGGCACTACCGCTGGCCCGACAACTCGATTGCCATGTGGTTGAAGATAACGGGCTGGCCGAGGCAATCGCCGAAGCCGATGTGATCATTTGTGCGATGGGGCGTCGGCACCATGTGTTGAGTACGGATATGGTGCGCGCTGCCCTTAAATCCAGGCGCCACAAACCCCAGTTCATTATCGATACCGGTATCCCAGGTGACGTCGAACCGGCGGTTCACCGTATCGATGAAGCGTTTGTTTACGATACATCCGATCTGGAACGGGCGGCGCTGGATGGTAAGGCCAACCGTGAACAGGAAGCCGCAGACGCAATCAAAATTGTTGAAGAGGAAGTCGCGAGTTACCTGCAGTCTCGCGTCGAACGAGATGCCGTGCCGACATTGACGGCGTTGCGCAATCATTTCAATGAAGTACGCGAGCAGGTGCTGGCGGAAAACGGCGATGATGCCGGGCGGGTCAGCGAGCTGGTGATCAACCGGCTGCTTGATTCTCCGTCTAGGGTGTTGCGGGAGAATGCCGCTAAACCGGGTTCCGGCACGATGGAGCGTACGGTGCGACAACTGTTTGATCTTGAAAAAACCGACGACAAGGAGACCCCGTCTTGAGCCTGGAAGAAAATCTGAACCGCGTCCTTGCCCGTCATGAAGAACTGGCCAGCCTGATGGCGTCATCGACGCCGCCAAGCGCCGATCAGTTCACCAAACTGTCGCGTGAATACGCCGAATTGTCACCAATTGTTGAGAGCATCACGAAGCTTCGCGATGGCGAGGCGGAGGCCCAGGATTTGGCCGAGATGATCGCCGATCCCGATGGCGATGGTGAAATGCGCGAAATGGCGGAAGTTGAATTTCAGGATCTCAAGGAAGCATTGCCGGGCTTAAGGCGCCAGGTCGAGCTGTTGTTGATTCCGAAAGATGAGGCGGATAGTAAAAACGCCATTCTTGAAGTTCGTGCCGGCACCGGCGGAGATGAGGCCGCGCTGTTCGCTGCCGATCTGTTCCGGATGTATCAGCGTTATGCCGAAAAGCGCCGGTGGAAATTTGAAATCATGAGCCTCAGTGAAATCGGCATCGGCGGGTTCAAGGAGGCTGTCGCCTCAATTTCCGGCAAAGACGTCTTCGCGCGCCTTAAATATGAGTCCGGTGTGCATCGGGTGCAGCGTGTGCCGGTGACCGAGTCAGGGGGGCGTATCCACACCTCCGCCGCCACCGTCGCCGTCATGCCTGAAGCCGAAGAAGTGGATGTGCAGATCGATGACAAGGATCTTCGCATTGATGTCTTTCGCGCCAGTGGCCCCGGCGGGCAGTCGGTCAATACCACCGACTCCGCTGTCCGGATTACCCATATTCCGACCGGTGTTGTCGTCTCGCAACAGGACGAAAAATCCCAACATAAAAATAAGGCCAAGGCCATGCGGGTCCTGAGGGCGCGTTTGTATGACCGCGAACGTGAACTTGTCGATTCCGAACGCGCTGCGGCGCGCAAAAGCCAGGTCGGCTCCGGCGACCGTTCAGAACGTATCCGCACCTACAATTTCCCCGATCGGCGCATAACCGATCACCGCATCGGATTGACGCTGCACCAGCTCGACAGCATTTTGGGCGGCGAGCTGGATGCCGTGGTCGATGCGCTGACCACCGAGGATCAGGCCCGGAAACTGGCCGAGATGACCTGATGACGGCGGGCGAGGCGGTGCAGGAACTGACCGCCCGGTTTCAGGCTGCCGGGATCGACAGCGCCCGGCTCGACGCCCGGGTACTGGTGGCGTTTGTGCTGGGTGTCGAACCTGAACGGGTCTTCGGGTATCCGGAAACGATGCTGACCGAGCAACAGGTTACACAACTCGCCGATGTCGCGGCGCGGCGGGCGGCTCGCCAACCCTTGGCCCGCATTGTTGGAGAGCGGGAGTTCTGGAGTCTGAGTTTTCGGTTGTCTGATGATACGCTGATCCCCCGCCCGGAAACGGAAACCGTTGTTGAGGCCGTGCTTGAACAGATCGAGGACCGAGATGCGCCGCTTAGAATCCTTGACCTTGGCACGGGTTCGGGGTGTCTGTTGATTAGTCTGCTCACTGAACTGCCAAAGGCAACGGGCATTGGAGTTGATATCTCAGAAGGTGCCCTTCATACAGCGACGGAAAACGCCGGGCGGATTGGTGTCGCAAATCGGGCCCGGTTTATTCAAAACGACTGGTGTGTGGGCCTGGCAGAGGATCATGGACAAAGTTTTGACATCATTGTCTCAAATCCCCCCTATATCCTGGATGCAGACATTAACACTCTGGAACCCGAAGTTTCCGCTCATGAACCGGAGCGGGCATTGGCCGGGGGCCCGGACGGACTGGATATCTACCGATCGTTGGCGGCTGAAATCGATAATTTTCTGACCCCGACGGGAGTTGCGGCATTTGAGGTCGGGTTTGACCAGGCCGCTGCCGTGAAAGACCTGGGGGGCGACAAAGGCTTGAAAGTGCTGAATGTGCGAAATGATCTGGCGGGAATCCCACGGTGTGTGGTGTTTGGACGCATATAAAACCGTGAATGGGCAAAAAACTTGTTGGAATGCTAGAATTTCCCCGCTAAATTAAATGTCAGCGCAGCCATAGGGCTGGCGGGGTCCATGCATATAGGCGATGTCGACCCCGGAAATTTTTCCTCAGCGGGTTTTGAATTTCAGTAAATGTATGAAATTCATCTGCGACCATGAAATGGTCTAATCGTGCGATGGTGCACGGGCGGGGATATGAAACAGCCTGGAATCGAAGGTATGATGAAACAGGGCTCTAACAGAAGACCGCGTTCGCGTGGTAACCCGAACAGCAACAATAAACAGCGTTCTGGTGGACGGAATTCTTATGACAGTAACGGTCCGGCCGGCAAGGTTCGCGGCACGGCTCAACAAGTGCTGGACAAATACCAGGCGCTGGGTCGGGATGCCATGACGGCAGGAGATCGAATTGCTGCCGAGTCATTCTTTCAGTTTGCCGAGCACTATCATCGGATCGTCAATGTTGATGGGGCTCCTGCGACCCCGACTCAAAACAACCAAAATAATCAGAACGGCCAAAACCAGAATCGTCATGACCGGCAGGGCTCAGATCAGCCCGAAGTCGTTGTCGATGTGCCGGTGATTGATGTCAGTGCCGAGGAAACCGCCCCTGAGGTCGTGGCTGAGCCAGCCAGCAGCGAGGCTGTTGAAGCGGTGATTGAACCGGTGCTCGATCTGGGTGAACCCCCTGCAGCCCCTAAAGAAGAGGCGCCGAAAGCGCCGCGCCGTCGCCGGTCACGGGCAAAAGTGGAAACCGCTGAAGCCTGAGTCAGGCCGTGGTTTGGTTTTAAGGAATTGAAACCGGGTCACCAACAGAGATATCGCCGCCTGAAGTTACGTCAGCGAAAACCCCGCAATCGGTGTGGGAAAACCCCTGTTGCAGGGCTTTCAGCAGATTGATGTCGCGTTCGGCAGTCGCCGGATTGACATGGGTGGCCCCGCATCTTCCGGTACGCTCACCAATACGTAAGGTCACGCCGCCGATGCTGATGTCTTGGCCCAGCCACGCAAATTCCTGCCACGGTTGGCCGCTGTCGATATAAAGGTTTCCGCGAAACCGTAGCGGATCAAGGGGGGAGCCGAGGACCCGTTCAATATCGCGCAAGGTCGCCAGATTGATAATCGACACAGAACGTTTTGACTGGTCCTCCAGCGAATGGCCATCAGCCGCCCGCACAACCTTAACCTGGCCGCCCACTTTTGCCCGCCCCTGTTCACCCATAAAGGCCGAGAAAAACTCCTCGATCATGGTGCGCCCAATGCCCATGCCAAGGTTGCCGCGCGCCACCTGTTTGCCACGCCGCAGGATCGTCAGGGTATTGGTTTCATCCTCAAAAGAAGTTTCCAGCCCGGCCAGTTTTTCATGGCGCAGCAACACCAGAAAATTGTTTTTGGGCAGCCATTCGGTGGTATTGCCACTGATCGCAGCTGAGCCGAGCGCCAGGGCAAAATGCCGGTCATAGGCCAGTCCCTCTCCTGGGCGCAATTCTGTTTGTTCCAGGCGTTCGGGACTCAGGCTTTTTACGGGGTAACGATATATGTCAGTAAGGGTCGTCATAATGTAGCGAACCATGGCGATGGCGTGAAGTCATGTCAATGTGTTTGCAGAATGTTAAGGTTAAGATGGTTGCATCACAACTGAGACGACACATATCATTGAGAGGAAACCTCCTTAATGAAGACACTGGCGTTGCTGCCTGGCGGGATGCCGGTGTTGGTCTGGAAGAGGGAAGAAGACCATGGAATTTGAAAACTACACCGAACGGGCGCGTGGGTTCATTCAGTCTGCCCAGACGCTTGCGCTGAAATCAAATCATCAACAGCTAACACCGCTGCATGTTCTCAAGGTCTTGCTTGAGGATAACGAAGGTCTGGCATCGGGCCTGATTAGTGCGGCGGGCGGACAGGCCGCGGCGGTTTTTGAAGCGACCAATGCTACCTTCTACAAGCTGCCCAAGGTAGGCGGATCCGGGGCCGGGCAGGTTTACCTGGCGCCTGACACGGCACGCCTGTTCGAACAGGCGGAGAAACTGGCGGAAAAGAATGAAGATAGTTTTGTCAGCGTGGAAATGCTGTTGCTGGCGCTCGTCATGTCGGCGGCGGTGCCGATTTCGAAAATCATGAAAGATGCGGAAATCACGCCGCAAAACCTGAACCATGCGATTACCGATCACCGTAAGGGGCGCAAGGCCAATTCCGCCAGCGCCGAAGATTCCTATGATGCCCTGAAAAAATACGCCCGTGACCTGACGGACGCGGCGGCAGAGGGCAAGATCGACCCGGTGATTGGCCGCGATGAGGAAATTCGCCGCACCGTTCAGGTGCTGTCCAGACGTACTAAGAACAACCCGGTGTTGATCGGTGAGCCCGGTGTCGGCAAAACCGCAATCATCGAAGGCCTGGCGCAACGTATTATCTCGGGCGATGTTCCGGAAAACCTGAAACAGAAAAAACTGATGGTGCTTGATCTGGGGGCATTGATCGCCGGGGCAAAGTTCCGCGGTGAATTTGAAGAGCGCCTGAAAGCCGTGCTGACGGAAGTCACGTCATCAGATGGCCAGATCATCCTGTTTATTGATGAAATGCACACGCTGGTCGGGGCCGGGGCCTCGGAAGGCAGCATGGATGCCTCGAACCTGCTGAAACCCGCCCTGGCGCGCGGTGAGCTGCACTGCGTCGGGGCGACGACGCTGAATGAATACCGCAAGCACGTTGAAAAAGACGCCGCCCTGGCACGACGTTTTCAGCCGGTGTTTGTCTCCGAACCCACCGTCGAGGACACGATCTCGATCCTGCGCGGCATAAAGGAGAAGTACGAACTTCATCATGGTGTGCGCATTCTTGACAGCTCTCTGGTGTCGGCGGCGACCCTGTCGAACCGCTATATCACGGACCGTTTCTTGCCGGACAAGGCGATTGATCTGGTTGACGAAGCGGGCAGCCGGGTGCGCATGCAGGTTGACTCGAAACCGGAAGAAATTGACGAACTGGACCGCCGCATCATTCAGCTCAAGATCGAACGAGAAGCCATCAAGAAAGAAGACGACAAGGCATCCCGAGACCGTCTGGTGAAACTTGAAGATGAACTGCAATCGCTGGAAGCCGGGTCTGCGGAGCTGACGGGGCAGTGGGAGTCCGAAAAAGCCTCGCTTGCCGATACAACCAAGGCCAAGGAAGAATTGGAGCGCGCCCGTGTTGCTGTCGAGCGTGCGATGCGTGAGGGCCGCCTGGAAGAGGCATCGGAACTACAATACGACCTGATCCCGCGTCTCGAAGAAATCGTTGTGAAAGAAGAAGCCGCCGAAGCGACGCAGATGGTGGAAGAATCAGTGACACCGGAACACATCGCGTCCATCGTGTCGCGCTGGACCGGCATCCCCGTCGACAAGATGCTTCAAGGCGAACGCGAAAAGCTGCTCCATATGGAAGATGCCTTGCGCGGTCGCGTGATCGGTCAGGAAGAGGCGTTGGTCGCCGTTTCCAACGCGGTTCGCCGCGCCCGCGCCGGATTGCAGGACCAGGATCGGCCCATCGGCTCGTTCCTGTTCCTCGGGCCGACGGGGGTCGGCAAGACCGAATTGACCAAGGCTCTGGCGGCGTTTCTGTTCGATGACGAACAGGCCATGGTCCGCATCGACATGTCGGAATATATGGAAAAACATGCAGTCTCCCGGCTGATTGGTGCACCTCCGGGGTATGTGGGTTATGACGAAGGCGGTGCCCTGACCGAAGCCGTTCGGCGGCGCCCCTATCAGGTGATTCTGTTCGATGAAGTTGAAAAGGCCCACCCGGATGTGTTCAACGTCTTGTTGCAGGTCCTTGATGACGGTCGTTTGACCGATGGGCAGGGCCGTACCGTAGATTTCAGGAATACCCTGATCATCCTAACCTCCAATCTCGGTGGGGACATTCTGGCGGCCCAGGAAGAGGGCCATGATTCAGCGGAAGTTCGCGGTTCTGTCATGGAGGTGGTGCGCTCCGCCTTCCGTCCGGAATTCCTCAATCGCCTGGATGAAATCATCCTCTTCCATCGCCTGTTCCGCGAACACATGGACGGTATCGTCACCATCCAGCTGGCCCGCCTGGTGAAATTGCTGGCCGAGCGCGATATCAGCATCACTCTTGATGGCGCGGCCAGAGCCCAACTGGCGGATGAGGGGTATGATCCGGTCTATGGGGCCCGGCCCCTGAAACGTGTCATCCAGACCCGCCTGCAAAACCCGTTGGCCGGAATGATCCTGGAGGGCCGGGTCAATGACGGCGATACGGTCGACGTCTCGGCCTCGGATGATGGGTTGGTCATCAATGGAGAGCAGTCCGAGGCGGCGTGAGCCGGGGGCGTTTTGACAATGAGACGGAAGTCGTTATTTTTTGCCGACGTCACACTGGGTGATGAGGATCACATTCAACGCCTGAAACCGGTCGTATAATCAGTGATAGTTAATACCTTGTAGGCCGATCTATGACCGATGTCTCCTTAAACGCTGCCACGCGCTCAGGTTTGCTGGATCTCCAGCGGAATGCCCAGGCCCGGCTGCAGACGACCAACCGCTTCTCCACCGGGCAACGGGTCAACCGGGTCACCGATGATCCGGTGCGGTTCAGTCAGTCGCAGGCTCTGCTCAACCGGGTCAGCGACTTGTTTTCCCTGAAAGACGGCACCGGCCAGGCGTTAAGTGCGGTTGAAACCGCGTTAAATGGTACCGAAGCCATTGAGAGCCTGACCCAGCAGCTTCGTGGTCTGGCCACATCAGCACGCGGCGCGACCACCGAACAACGCCAAATCATCGCCGAACAGTTCGACGTCGTGCGCAGCCAGATCGATGCGCTTGCCGGCGACGTTTCCTATAATGGAATTTCCCTTCTCGATAACCCGGCGGGTACATTACGCCAGCAGGTCGGTGATGTCAGTCAGGGTGAAATTACCGTTGCCGGGCAGGCCTCCGACAGCTCGACGCTGGGCATCAGTTCAGCGACAGCCAGCCTGAATAATTTCGCCAGCGACGCGGATATTAACGCCGCCCTGGCCGGTATCGACAGTGCGGTGACGACGTTACGGTCATCGGCATCGCAGTTCGGCTCCAGCGTCGCGGCGCTCACCGTCGCGGAAAATTTCAACAGCTCTCTTTCAGCGACCCTGCAGGCCGGTAATGATAAGCTGGTCAACGCCGACCTTAATGAAGAGGCGGCCAAGCTTCTGTCGGTCGGCATTCGTGACCAGCTTGGCCAAGCCAGCCTGCGTATCACCCAGCAAAGCGACACCGCCATCTCGCAACTTCTGAGCGGGGTAACCGGCTGATGACCTCACGCGCCTTCACCGCTTATACAAAATCCCGCAATCTGGGGTTAAACGGCCGTGCCCTTGAGGCTGAAGCTTTCCTTCAGGCGGCTCGTTCTCTGGACACGCCGGAGGCCGGTTCCGCCATCAAGGGGCTTCGCTTTACCCATTCTCTATGGACAATCTTACAGGCTGATTTGCTGGGCAAAAACAATTCCCTGCCGGAAAAACTGAAATCTGATCTGCTCAGTCTCAGCGTCTTTGTTGACAGGGAAATCACCCGTGCCCTGACCGACCCGGCCCCGAGCCGCCTGAAAACCCTCAGCGATATCAACAGAAACCTCGCCGCCGGGCTGTTCGCTGCAAATTAACCGCAACTGACGGGCGACAGCCCGCCAACGGATATCCAATTTCAACTCTGCCCTTGAGGCCGGTGATGGCATGCATTAGGTCTACTCAATCACAACTCAAACAATCTGGATACCTCGGTGATGATCAGCCCTCATAGAATTTTCTCAACGTTATTGGTCGTCGCGGCGATCGCCTTTCCGGGCTATGCGCTCGGCGGACACAGCAACGTCAAAGTTGGCATTGAGGACCTGAAAATGGGGGACGGCGCCACGGCTGTCCGCCATGCAAAGGTCGCCGTTCACTATACCGGCTGGTTGAAGGACGGAACCAAATTTGATTCCAGCCATGATCGGGGGAAACCGATTGAGTTTACGCTTGGCGCCGGTCAGGTGATCCGCGGGTGGGACATGGGTGTTGAGGGCATGAAGGTTGGCGGTAAACGCCAACTTATCATTCCACCCGAGCTCGGGTATGGCAAAAAAGGCGCAGGCAAAGCTATTCCGCCCAACGCGACGCTGAAATTCGAAGTTTCGCTGGTGTCGATGACGCCGCCAAAATACACCAACATCGATAATGCCGCCCTTAAGGATTTACTCAAGCGCGGCACCAAAATCATCGATATCCGTCGCCTCGATGAATGGAACAAGACCGGGGTTGTTGAAGGCAGTCAGCGCCTGACGGCGTTTGATGCACGGGGTAATTTCGTTCGCAGTTTCCCCAAAGAGCTCGGCAAAATCGCCGGTCCAGACGACGAAGTGATCCTGATTTGCCGAACCGGCAACCGGTCTTCCGTTCTCGCTAATATGCTGACCGAACAGGCGGGATACACCAAGGTCTACAACGTCAAAGACGGCATCGTCGACTGGCTTAAAAGTAAAAACCCCGTGGTTAAATAGGGGGCAGGACCGGTAAGATAATCGTTCTGGCGATACAGTCCGTTCAGAGTGGATTAGCGGAAGTGATTTCAGTCCACCAATAAGGGCAACCGTTGACCCACAGCGGACCTCAACGCGTTTATACGTAGTTCTCTCCCCATTTATGCAACGCCATCAATATTGGCTTTAATGTCTTCCCTCTATCGCTGAGACTGTATTCAACATGTGGGGGCACAACGGGGAAAACCTTTCGAACAATCAGGCCATCATTTTCCAATTCTCTTAGCTGCTTGGTCAGCATACGTTGCGTGACATTTCCAACCGCTCTCTTCAACTCATTGTAGCGCTTGGTCCCATCAAGTAGATGATAGAGGGCAATACCTTTCCACTTGCCACCGATCCGTTCAAGAGCAGCCTCTACTGGACACCCGCGAGAGCAATCATATCGATCAAACCTCATTAAGTTCTCCTTAGGATACTTTATGTATCTATAGCACAAAAAGGTGCGTACTTGTCATAAAGGTACCTAGTCTATATCTAACCTGCATCACAAACACAAGGAGTTGGAAAATGGCTAACTTAACCATTGTTGCCAACATACATGCAAATTCAGATAAAGTAGAATTGGTCAAACCAGCTTCTACTGGAGATAAACCATGAAAGCCGTTGCTTTTACCCATTACTTACCGATTGAAAACCCAAATTCGCTATTCGATGTCGAACTGGAAAAACCAGTACCAACTGGACGTGACATATTGGTGTCAATAAAAGCTGTTGCCGTAAATCCTGTTGATACCAAAGTGAGATCACCGAAAGATGGGATTGAAGATACGCCACGTGTAATCGGTTATGATGCAAGTGGGGTTGTCGATGCCATTGGCCCTGAAGTCACATTATTCAATATTGGTGATCAAGTTTACTATGCCGGAGATATTACTCGCTCGGGCACAAACGCAGAATTTCATCTTGTTGATGAACGTATTGTTGGTCATAAACCAAAAACTCTCAATCATTCACAAAGTGCGGCTCTCCCACTGACGACGATTACTGCCTACGAAGCATTTTTTGAGCGCCTCGGCATTGATCGCGATGGCGCAAGCAAGGGTGAAAGTATTCTTATCATTGGTGCAGGAGGCGGCGTCGGTTCTATCGGCATTCAACTTGCAAAAGCAGCCGGATTGATCGTAATTGCGACGGCATCGCGGCCAGAGACAACGGAGTGGGTGAAAGAACTCGGTGCTGATCATGTCGTCAATCACCGCGAAGACATCGTGAAGCAAATTCGCGATCTTGGCATGGAACATATTGATCATATCGCCATCTTCAACGACATGCGTCATTGGGAAGCTGCGGTAGAGCTTATTCGTCCCCAACATGGGATCGTTTCCATCGACGACACAAACCTTCCAATGCCGATGGCTGATATGAAATTGAAGTCGGCCAGTTTGCATTGGGAGTTCATGTTTTCCCGGTCAATGCACAAGACGCCTGACATGGTTGAGCAGCACAACTTACTCAGCTATGTGGCCAAAGAGGTTGATGCCGGTCGCATTCGCACGACAGTGTCGGAAGTGCTGTCCCCGATCAATGCTGCCAACATGCGCGAAGCACATCGTCTTGTTGAAACCGGTAAAACCAAAGGCAAGATTGTGGTTGAGGGTTTTTGAGGATAATTGAAGAGCATCCTGTAACGTTATCCGTCGCAGGATGCTCTATTTGCGATGCAAATTGTAAGCTGATGTCTCCTTCTGGAATTTCGCGGACGTTCACCGAATTTCGCCAGAATGTCCACTCTCGGGGCCTAACCGGACACATCTCGAGCTTCGGTCGGTTCTCGTCCTTAAAGCGGACGGAATTCAGCGTCGGGACGGCGGAGTTAGGGGCACGGCCACTTGCTGGCCAGCGCACCAAAGACGAAATCGCCAAGACTATAGATCAAATCTTCCGGCGCTTCCTCGATATAGGTGAGCGCTGCCTTCAGGGCATCTTCGCGGGTTGATTGGGCTGGAGGGCAGACGACGACCTTAACAGTGCCAGTGTTCTGATAGGTCATAATGGTGTCGTGGACCGCTGTGATTGATCCAACACAAAGCCCCCACGCGGTGTCGTCCGTGTTCATGTCCTGACACCATTTCTGCAAATCCTCACCGGTGCTGAAACCTTCCGTCGCCGACGCACCCGCCGGGACCAGCATCAGCCCAACAAGTGCCAAAACCAAAGCCTCATGGAGGTCTGAAGACATTACAAACCCGCCTGTTCATCCGAAAACACGATGGAGTATAAGTATAGTATATTCGTCCGACATTTGAATTGATCTGAAACCGCATAAGGCAGAAGGTATCGACGTGGTTAAAGGCTCCGCATCATTAAGCTTCATTCCGCATAACAATCCGTTCCGCTGGGGCGTGTTGGTCGGTGTCTGGTTGTCCTATTATTGTTTCGGCCTGACCATCGTCACCTTGGCGCCCCTGGTTGCCGAAATATCAAGCGACCTCGATCTGACCCATTCACAGATGGGAACGGTCTTGGGCGCCTGGCAGCTGGTGTATATCGGTTCGGCCATTCCGTTGGGCATTTTGCTCGACCGTGTCGGCGCCCGCCGGGCGATGATGTTTGCCCTCGTGGTGATTGCCGCCTCCGCGGCGTTGCGCTCCGTTGCCGTCGACTATGGCAGCTTGTTTCTGGCCGTTGCCTTGTTTGGTCTGGGCGGCCCGCTGATCTCAATCGGCGCGCCGAAGCTGATCAGTTTGTGGTTTGAGGGCAAGGAGCGGGGGCTCGCCATGGGCATCTACATGACCGCGCCGACGCTCGGCAGCGTCACCGGGTTATCCTTGACCAATGGCCTGTTCATGGCGATGTTTGCGGGAGATTGGCGGAACGTCTTGTTGCTTTATGCGGTGTTTTTAATCGCCGCCAGCGGGCTCTGGTGGCTGATCACATCGCATAGGGACTGCAAGGCGTTGGAGGCCAATCAGGCAGCCTCGCCGCGCGAACCGCAGAGACAGAATTTTCTTCGGTTGATCAAGATCCCGGCGTTTCAGATCGTCCTGGCGATGAGCATTGGCATTTTTTTCTTCAATCACGGGCTGAACAACTGGCTGCCGGAAATCCTGCGGGCCAAGGGCATGAGCGCCACGCAGGCGGGGTATCTGGCCTCGGTCCCCGCCGTCTTTGCGGTTCTGGCGTCGCTGACCATCCCAAGGCTGGCGACCCCGGGGCGGCGCATCTGGATTTTGTGTATTCTGTTCCTGTCCTGTGGCCTGTCATCGTTGATGCTTCAGGCGGCTGACGGCCCCATCCTGCCAGCCGCCCTCGTGCTTCAGGGGCTGGCCAGGGGTAGTGCCATGACCCTGTCCATTCTGGTGCTGCTTGATATCCCGGAAGTCGGCAGCAAACGTGCCGGTGTCGCCGGTGGCATGTTTTTTTCGGCAGCCGAGATTGGCGGCGTTATGGGGCCGGTCTCCATCGGTATCCTGTCGGATATGAGCGGTGGGTTTTCCTCCGCCCTCTACCTGCTGACCGCCATCAGCGCCGCCCTTCTCGTGCTGTTGGTTGCGCTCAGGCGGCAGAAGACTTAATGCCGTTCAAACATCCGGTTCTGATGGAGCGGCTAGAGCAAAACCGGAGCGAATAGATTCATTCGCGAACGTGGCTTTGCAGGGATATCAATAATTTAGAGCACTTCCGGTGATTCAAAAATCACCGGAAGTGCTCTAAGACACCGGTTTGGCAAAGCGGAACGTGTTACGCCCTGCATCCTTCGCTGCATATAGAGCGTCATCAGCCAGCTTGAGTAAGTCTTCCGCGTTATCCGCATCGTTGGGGAAAATTGAGATGCCTACGCTGCCGCCGATTTTAAGATCGTTTTCTTCGTAGTAGATGGGCAATCCCAACTGATCGACCAAGCGCTTAGCGGGAAGTTCGGCGCTGGCAGCGCCGTCGATAACGGTGGCGATCATTGCGAACTCGTCACCACCCAATCTGGCAACAAAATCCGTATCTCGGGAAACAAGGGTCAACCGCTCGCCGACAACTTTCAAGACCTCGTCACCAGCGGCATGGCCGTAGGTGTCGTTGATGGGCTTGAACTTATCCAGATCAATCATTAGGCACGCCAAAACGCCATCGGTGCGTTTTGCCATCTTGATGGCTTCGCTCAACCGCTCTTCAAACCGCTTTCTGTTATCCAGGCCGGTCAGTGGATCGGTCAGCGCCAAATGGCGAATTTCTTCCTCGACGGTCTTTCGATCAATGATGTTTTTGCGGAAAGTCTCCAGTGCACGGAACATCTGACCGATCTCATTGGTCCGCCCCATTCCCGGAATCTTGATGCTTGTTTCATCTGTCGCGAGGACGTTCATCAAGTTGATCGCCGTTGATATGGGGTGGATGACATAGGCTTGGAAGACCTTTACCGAAACCCCCATTGCGAGAATAATGACACCAAGAACCGCCCAATTAACAACAGGGACCACCGTAGACAAGAACGTCAGTTTGTCTCCTACACCGGTAGACAGAATTTCGACCTGAAAGGCTATTTCCTTGTCCAGCGTCTTTAATCCCCGCAGTGCGGGGGCATCATTAATTTTTACGGCCTTATCGATTTCCGAAATTGAAGCTTTGGATATAATCAACTCCGAGACGGTAGCCAAATTGGATTTGTATTCGCTGACTGTATTTTCGATATCATCGAGGGCTATCTTTTCGGCAGTGGTCGTTCCCAAACTCCGGTATGTGCTTATACTGGTTTCAATGTCGGCAATATGGCCTTGAACCTTTTCAACACGGGGAAGATCGCCGCGTAGAACAAGATTCTTGAATTCGTGGATCATGCCGCCATACCCCATTCCGGCGCGCAGGTTTGCGACGATTCGACCCTTCACCTGGCGGGGATTTTTTCCGGCCGTTGATAAACGTATGACCTCGCTTCTCAATGTCCCCAAACTTCGCAAGGTGGTACTGTCATCAACCTTCACCTGGCGGTCGATCTCCTTGGCCGTGGCATTTTTCCGGATCAAATCGCGGGTGGTCAGCATGGCTTTGCTGTAATCGTTCAGGACGCTACTGATGTCTTCCAGGGAGACCTTTTCGGCCTCACTCAATCCCAAAGACCGATACTGATCAATGACGGCTCTGGCGGCGCCAATGTCTGCCTGAACGAAGTCCATCCGATCATCTTCATGGCGCAGGACGTAGTTTTTGAACTGATGGATCATGCCGCCGTAACCGATGGTTGATCTCAGCACGCTTTCAAGTCGCGCTTTCTCCGAACGGTCCACCTGGTACGTATACCAGCTTTCTTCGATGCTGCGGACATTCTGAATGGTCTAGCCAAGGAGCACGACAAGTCCGACACCGGCAAGGCCTATCATTCCTGATGCCAGAATAATAATTGCCCTGAGAGAAAGGTTCTTAAACATCGGGACGCCTCTTCATCTTCATAATCGTTCTGCCGGAGGACCGACCGCGAATTCAACGTACCATCACTTCGTATCGATTAAAATTGATTGCTCAGGATTATCCTCCGCCCTTCTCGCGCTGCTGTTTGCGCTGCGGCGGCAGAAGACCCAATGCAGGCATGAGGTCGGCCCACCAATTCGGCCGCGGATGACCCGAGCCGGAAGTCAGTCCACCCAATCTCTGTAACCCCTCATGCGCGGGCAGCAATGGATCAAGTCCGGGCATGAGGGAGAGAATACGAGGACACCGAAACAGTATCTTTGTTGTGCCGATACCGGCCAGTGTTTGTCAGGGGTGATTTTGACGGAAGGTGATCCATATCGACCATTTCCAATTTTTAATCCGGTTCTCAACATATCGTAATGCCGATGTTTGAAGTCAGGGCAAAGAAGACTCTTTCTAGCTCTAAACTCAAGAGTAAGTCCCAGCCAATCAACGGCAGCGACAGCAACAGCAAAAGTGAATAACACATTCACTGAGAATATTGCACACCATGTTTGGGGCGCCAGCAGAACATGTGTGGAAAAACTTGACCGGTGATCGACCTGCTTCGTCAAAGGGTCGAAACAAACCCGACATATTTGGAAATAGCATGACACACACTTCTGTTATTTTGTAGGGCATGATGACAGCAATACTGATATGCGACCCATCTACTCATTTGAGTGTGACCCCTTGGAAACAGGAGGACTCAGAATCCCGACCTGAAGCATTTTAGCAAAGGTTATTCGGGGTACTGAATGGGACCGGTGCAGGTCTTATTATTATGACGAAGTCTTCGGATAATAACACGGGAGCGCTTGTAAACCGTGGATGTGCCGCAACGGCGTTAAATGAAGGTTGAGTTGTTTGAAAATTAGGTTTGGAAGAATTTTATGAAAAATCTTAATATTCGCGTACAACTTCTGTTGATTGCAATCCTCTCGACAGTTGGTTTTGGAATAACCGCATCGATTTATCTGGTCAGTAATAACCAGCTAAAAACGGCTCTTCTCACCGAAGAAGTTGCAGTAGATAGTTTGTTAACTGCTGAAGGGATCAAATACAATTTCCTGAACGCAAGACGTAACGAGAAAGATTTCCTGATCCGTCTGGCGGACAAATATGCTGGTAAACACGCTAAAACAACGGAAGCCGTTTTAGCCGGTTTAGAGGAACTTCGGGCAACAGACAAAACGCCGGAAGAACACGATCTGATCAACAACTCCGAAAAGCACTATTTATCATATGTTGCTCAGTTCGCTAAAGTTCGAAAAATGTGGCATGAGGTCGGTCTGACCCCAAAAACCGGGCTGCGTGGAGAATTACGCAAAGCCGTGCATGACGTCGAGACACAGCTAAAAACATTTGATGAGCCAAAGCTTGTGGTGACCATGCTTATGATGCGTCGTCATGAGAAAGATTTTCTCATGCGCAAAACCAGCAAATATGTCGACAGCATGTTCAAACGGAAAGCCGAATTCTCCAACCAACTAGCCGCGTCATCTGTCCCCGGGCCTGATCAGACTGAGTTGCTTAAGTTAATGTCTGCTTATCATGAAAAATTTAATGAACTTGCGGCGATACAGATTGATCTTATTCCGGCAACCAAATCTCTCAGTAAACTATTTGCTGTGGCCACACCCGAACTGAATGCTCTGGTTGCCGGTAGTATGGAAGACAGAGTTTTGGCTAGAGAAGCAGCTCATGATTCCATTGACACTACGACGAAGATCATGATCGTAGCCATGATCGGAATTGCCGTTATTGTGGCAATCATGTCGGTGATTATCGGCAATGGCATTAGTGGACCGCTCAGCCAAATATGCCTGATCATGAAACGCCTTACGGAAAATGATCTTGATGTGGATGTTCCGGCCCAGGACAGAACAAACGAGATTGGTCAAATTAGCCAAGCTGTGCAGGTATTTAAGGACAATGCCATAAGAATCAGAAAAATGGAGGTCGATCAGGAATCCCGCAAGCAACAAGCGGAAGCCGAGAAGAAAACCCTGATGGACAGGACGGCCAGTGACTTTGAATCCAGTGTGGGCGGAGTTGTGTCTGCCGTATCAGATGCTGCAGCTGAATTAAATGCATCGGCACAATCGATGACAACAATCTCTGAACAGACAACTAATCAGGCCTCTACCGTTTCAAGAGCATCTGAAGAAGCGAGCAGCAATGTCCAAACCGTGGCTGCCGCTACCGAAGAATTGACCAGTTCGATCAGCGAGATTAGCCATCAGGTATCGCAATCTGCTGAGGTTGCCAAAGGAGCGGTCAAGCAAGCTCAAAATTCTCAAAATAGCGTTCAGGATCTCATTTCCTCAGCCCATAAAATTGGTGAGGTTGTCAGTTTAATTACCGATATTGCAGAACAGACAAATCTTCTGGCGCTAAATGCGACGATCGAGGCAGCGCGCGCGGGTGAGGCAGGAAAGGGATTTGCAGTTGTGGCTTCCGAAGTTAAGAATCTTGCTAATCAAACCGCTAAGGCAACGGAAGAAATCGATAGTCAGGTGCGGGGTATTCAAAACTCAACTGAGCAGGCAGCCAGTTCTATTGAAGAGGTTGGAAAGACGATCAATCAGATTGATGAGATTGCATCGTCGATTGCGGCGGCTGTTGAAGAACAGACTGCGGCAACTCAGGAAATTGCACGTAACGTTGAACAAGCCGCAGTCGGAACTCAGGAAGTGTCGTCAAATATCCAGGGTGTCAACAGCGCGGCAGGCGAGGCCAGTACGGTATCGTCTCGAGTTCTTACAGCCGCAAAAGAACTGGGCAGCAATTCTGAAATTCTAAAAAATGAGGTAACAAAGTTTCTTGAGCAAGTTAGGACTGGTTGAATAATTTGACGTAGGCGAGCCCTCTTTCGGAATGCCAATCATCACACGAAATGCATTTAATGCAGATCGCCGGAATGTTCCGTAGCTAATACCCCAGTTTGCGTAGTGGCCGGCTAGCGAAAAATGGGAGCTCAGATAAGGTTCTATATCCATACTACAGGGCGCCTGTGTCGAGAATTCACTGATCAATGGCAAGCGTCTGATCTTCTGGTGTAATACGACCTTGCCCGATGTATCAAAACCGGTGAAGTGAAACACTCCCTTGCCCGGACGATCCATAATGGCGGCATGTGTGCAGTTGGGAAGGGCCTCTCATCACGGGAGAGCAGACGGCAGTATTGTTGAATATTGGACCGAATCGACAATGGCAGCCCTTGGCTAAAATTCCCCTCTATTTCACGACCTCGCCTGTAAGGGAAACCGATATTTTGATCCCACAGTAGATTTTATGCATTTTACCATATTGAGAACATATTCATATGTTAGGTAGAAAATACATGGGCGGTTGCGCCGGGTGTCGGTCTGTTTTGGACCGTGCATGATTGTCATTTTGAAGAGTTTTCTGTGCGTCGACCGGGAGGGTTGGTGGCAGAACAGGGTAAACAACGGGGCGGTGTCTGTAAAAAACACACACAAACACGCACAAAAGCACACATTCCGGGCTTCGTGACCCGACGCCGGTTCGGACGGAGAATGTAGGGTTATGTAGTGAAATGTAGGGGTTTGTGGTGTTTAGGTGCCGGTCTTTACGTCTCAGGCCGTCAGGAAGGTTTTCAGCCGCGCCACCAGGGCGTCCGGCTGGTCGGCGTGGACCCAGTGCCCGGCGTCGTCGATGATGTCGAGATCGGCCAGCGGGAACAGGCGGTCGATTTCGGCCTGATGGGCCAGCGTGATGTAGTCCGATTGTCCGCCACCCAGAAACAGCGTCGGGCCCTCATAGGCGTCATCGCTATCGATCTCGGGGAAACCCATGATGTCGTCCATATGGGCTTCGATGGCATCAAGATTGACCCGCCAGCCGTAAAGGCCGCTCGGGGTTTTGAGCAGATTCTGCATCAGGAAGGTGCGGATGGCGCGGTCGGGAAACTCCACCTTCATGATCGCATCGACCTCTGCGCGGCTGGCCGCCGACGATAAATCGGCGTGGCGCATGGCGGCGATGTAGTCATCGTAATCGCGGTCATAAGGGATCGGGGAGATATCCAAGACCAGCAGGCGCGCGATCAAGGATGGCTCTCGCAACGCCAAGACCATGGAGGCTTTGCCACCCATGGAATGGCCGAGCAGCGGCACCGGGCCGAGATCATGGGTGCGAATAAACTGCGCGACATCTGCGGCCATGGCGTCATAGGACATTTCAGCGGCGTGCGGTGATTGACCGTGATTTCTGAGGTCCAGGGTGAAGACCCGGTAGCCATCAGACAGGGTTTTGGCGATATTGGCCCAATTGCGTTTCCAGCCAAACAGGCCGTGCAGGATGATCAGCGGCGGACCTTCACCGGTTTCTGAGGAGGAAAGGTCGACGCTCATAAAGCCGGATTATTTGGTCGATGCGACGAGGGTCGAGCCGGTTTCGATGGCCGCAAACTGGCGGTCAATCCGGCCCCGTTCTTTCATGAACCGTTTGAGCTCGGCGCCCGCCAGTTTTTTGCCGGACGGCATTTTAACCCGCAGCGGATTGGTCTTGCGGCCATTGCGAATGATCTCGTAATGCAGGTGCGGCCCGGTTGAGCGGCCGGTCGTACCCACATATCCGATGACCTGTCCCTGGCTGACCCGTTTGCCGGATCGCATGCCGCGGGCGAAACCCTTCATGTGGGCATAGGCGGTGGCGTAGGTGCCATTGTGGCGGATTTGGATATAACGGCCATATCCGCCTTTGTTTCCGGCGTAGGTAATTGTGCCGTTGCCGGCGGCATAGATCGGGGTGCCGCGTGGGGCGGCGAAATCAACGCCGGTGTGTTTTTTGGTGTAACCGAGAATGGGGTGTTTGCGGCGCCCGAACCCCGACGACAGGCGGGCCCCGTCAATCGGTGTGCGCATCAGGGCCTTGCGCGCGCTCAGGCCCTTTTCGTTGTAATAATTAACATGCCCGTCGGAATCCTGAAACCGATAAGCGGAAACCGGTTTGCCGCTCAAGGTCAGGGTGGCGAAGGCGATGCGGTCGCTTTTGACCAGATTACCATCCTCATCAGAGACCCGCTCATACATCACCTGAAAGCCGTCACCCTTGCGGATATCACGCTGGAAATCGACGTCCCATGAATAGGCGCGGATCAGTTCGGCCAGCGCTGAATTCGGCAGCCCGGCTTTTTTCCCGGCCACATACAGGCTGGAGTTGATCACCCCTTCGGCGCGGGCCAGCGATGTTGTCAGTGGGCGATCAGTGACCGACGGTTCAAACGCCCCGGCATCGTCGCGCAACACACTGATTTCCGTTGTCAGGTCGGGACGCAGGCTGAAACCCTGAAAGGAACCGATGCGGGCGGCTGTTGTTGTCGTATCGGGGGCGTCCGGCCGGTAGGCGATACGGACGGTCTGGCCCTTGCGGAACTTCCGCGGATTGAAATGTTTTTTGATCGCTGAAATGGCGCTGTGGGCGTCCTTGTTCGACGCGCCCGCCCGGTTCAGGAGTGCTGCCAGGGTATCACCGTTGCCGGCCCGAAGGCTTTGATAAATCAGTTTCGGTTCACGATGGGTCACATCGTCCATCGGAACGTTCGGTAGGGTCACGCTGAGGCCGGGGTGGGCGACGGAGGAATTGCCCAGTGACATGGGCGCAAGGCTCAGGGTTTTCGAAGCTCCCTTAAGGCCCTCAGATCCATAACCTTTTGAATCAGCCGGGCCGATGAAATACACCGAACCCGCGATCATACTGACGCCGATCCCAGCGGCGGTAATCATAGCCCTCAAAGCCATATTCACAGTCTCTCCCGCATTATGTTTTTCCGGTCCTCCCAGTATGGCCGCTCAAATATGCGGGTTTTTGCAGCCAAAGGACGTCTCTTATTCCGCTGAAGATGTCTGTTCAGGACTTTTCTGTCAAGCATATTGGCAGCGATTCGTAATGTGGAATCAATGATATAGGAGGAACTGTTAAGATAGTCTTTCGGGTCTATGAGGCAATCTGGAGGTCGATCCTCTCTTGTCCCCCAACGCCGGAACCTGATAAGCAGAGGCAGGCCTCGGTCGATGGTGGAGATAAAGGTGTTTGGATACACGTTGCGCGCGGTTAATCGCAAGGTTCGGTGGGTTGGCCGTCTGGTCGGCGTTTTTCTGGCGATGTTCGCCTATGAGCTGCTGTCCGGGCCTTATCAAACGGACTATCTGGGCGCCCTGGACCCTTACGCCGGGGCGGCGCTGGCCTATGTAATTGGTAGCTGGCTGGTGACCTTCATGGTCGTCTGGTTTTTCAGCTCTGTACTCAGAACCGTCTGGCGCCTGTTGGGCCGTGGATAAGGGATAGGAAAAGTGGATCAGGTCAATTTTACCGAGATGAAAAACGGAACGCGGGAAGAGTATGAGTTCCTGTCTCCAATCTTTCACGACCATCATCGACAATCATTGGCCGATGAAGTTCTGGCCATGCTGAAAAAACTGCACGGCCCGACGCTCGGTTACCGGATTGATCGTCTCCAGCATTCCCTGCAATCAGCGAGCCGGGCGATGCGCGATGGCGCCGATGACGAGAGCATCGTCTGTGCGTTGTTGCATGATATCGGCGATTCCATCGCGCCGGAAAACCATAGCCAGCTGGCTGCCGCCATTCTGAGACCTTATGTGAGCGAGGAAAACCACTGGATCATTCTCCAACACGGCCTGTTTCAGGGCTATTACTACTTTCATCACCTGGACATGGACCGCAACGCCCGCGACCAATTCAAGGATCACCCGTACTATCAGGCCTGTGTGGATTTCTGTGAAACCCGAGACCAGAACTGTTTCGATCCGGACTACGATACTCTACCGCTGGAAACCTTCGAGCCGCTGGTCCGCAAGTTGTTTGCCAAGCAGGTTGAGGAATGTTTCTGAGTTTTCAGGGGAGAGGTGAGGACGCGCCGGAAAGAAACGATCACGGCTCTTTATAGAGCGGGCGAATGTATTGGATTTCCGTATCCCAGGGAAAGTAGACCCAGACATCCTGGCCAACGTCATGGGTAAACGTATCGACGTAAGGCATGCCCTTTGGTTTGGCATAGACCGTGGCAAAATGTGACTCGGGAAGAATTTTGCGGGCTTCGCGTGCGGTCGTCCCCGTATCCACCAGGTCATCGACCAGCAGCCACCCCCGACCATTGACCGCGGCGGCACGCTCCGGAATTTTCAAAACATCAATGATGCCTTGTTTTTGTTCGTCGTAGCTGGTGATGCACAGTGTGTCGACGACGCGGATTTCCATTTCACGGGCCAAGATGGCCGCCGGGAACAGGCCGCCGCGGGTGAGGGCAACAATACCTTCCCACGGGCCATGTTCCATCAGTTTGCGGACAAGATATTTCGAATCCCGGTGGACCTCAGCCCAGGAAACAACGTGTTTGATCAATTCTTCGCGTGCGTCCGTCATGGATCAGTCCTCCCGTTCGATTGATGATTTAAGCCCATCACTTTCCGTGCTGCAATCGAATTCAGCCCATGAAAAAACCGGCTTCAAATGAAGCCGGTTTTCTGAAAGGTCACGACCGTATCAGCGGAGATACAGATGAACTTCGTTGGATCGGGCCTGGGCCGATGTTTTTGCCGACACGGCAATTCGTGCGGGTGGCATACCCATTTCGATCAGCGACCGCAGCACATTTTCGGAATGGCGGCGGGCCTTGTTGGAATTTAGTGCAACGCGCGCCTGTCCACCGGATGTTGGCGCCACGGCAACCAGATCAAAGACAGCATCCGGGCGTTTCTCAAGAACTCGGCTAACTGCATTATACAGGGCCTGTTGATACGGAACGTCGCTACGATCAAAACGAATAACAACGAGAGGGCGACGACCGGATGTATTTAACGGAGCGCCCGCTGAAATGCCGACGCCATTACCAGAATTGGCCATGGCGATGTTCATCAGGCTGCCGCCATAAATTTCTCCGGACTTAATACCGGTTGATAGCAGGTTCAGGTTGGCCCGTTCAGCTGCGACGTAATTGGTCTGGCGGCGCACGTCGTTGGAAACTTCTTTCAACAAGCGGTCGATCAGAACATCCGTGCGGTTAACCTCGTCTTCCAGAATGGCCAGTTGGCGATGATCTTCATCAATGGCACCTGAAACAGAGAAGGCTGCTCTGGCGGATTCCGAAAGGAATGATGACATGGTCGAGCTGTTACCGATTGAGCCAGCCAGATTATTCATCGAGGCAACATCCTGCGACAAGCGATCAAGGTCGGTTTGGGCGCTTCGGAACTGTTGAACCAGAATCGGATTTCCGGGTGTCGTTCCGACCTGAAGGCGGGCGTTCACCGCAGCGATGGTGCCATGAAAGCGCTGAGAATTGGCGACCAGTCCGCCACGTAGTTTTTGAAGCTGTCCATTGTGTTGGGATATCTGACCCTGCAGACGTTGCAGTTCGCTACGCAACTCAACGACTTTTTTGCCGACAAACGTTCCGGTCGGTTGCCCCGTGGTAACGCCCGTAGGCTTGAAATTTCCACTGCCGAGTTCTGGCTGAGCTGAATTCTGTGGAGCCGCTGGCATTGCCGCCGCTGGTTGGGCACTGGCCTGTTCTGTGACAGCCGGGGTTCCCGTAGGGTCTTCGCCTGTTAGCGACGGCCAAAGGGACTCTTCCGAGAAAGAGCACGCGGGAAGCGCGATCACTGCACTTACCAGCAGGGTTCGTAATGCAATTGAAACCATAATCCGTGTTAGCCCTTTATTACGCTGAATCCCCTTTAGAACCTTCTGATTACGATTATGAATCAATGTCCCACCAGAAGTCTTCCATTTTATTGCAGGAGATAGTACTCAATGCCCTGCGTGTCGACAAGTTCCTATTTTTAATACGATTTTTGGCATTTGGCAATTGCTGCAAACTGAGTAATTTCGGGCCTTGCCATGGCCGGTCGTCTTTAGTAGGTTCCGCCAACCTTGACGCACCCGGTATTCCAGGTGGGGTCGCATGACCTATAAATCGTCACGATGTGCCCGTAGCTCAATTGGATAGAGCATCTGACTACGAATCAGAAGGTTGGGAGTTCGAGTCTCTCCGGGCGCGCCATTTCTTAGAGAATGCCCGCGCTATAATTTAAAAAGAAGTTCGAACGGTGTTCGAGCGGGCGCACCATTTTACCTTGTAAATATTAATCACATTATCAATGGCGGGTGGCTTGGGTCATCGTGCGTGTAGTTGTGCGGATGTTATCCGTCAAGTTTATCGGACGAGGTTGAATGGAAAAATTGAGCGAGAGCCTCAAATTCCTTGAAAACCCAGTTGAGTTTTTTTAAATTTATGTGGTAGTGTTGAATATAATGAACACTACGAGCTTTGCCCCTTCTGATTGACCCGGCCGGATGTTGCAAGATAACTGACCGGTTTGGCGATGGACTTGCGACCGAATCCTGGGCGCCAGATGGGCTGATCAAGGCCGTCAGACTGGTCTTTTAGGTGAACGACAACAGAAATTTGGAAATGCAGGAAAAAGCCATGAATTTAATCTCAAACTCCACAGAACAGTGGCAAATTCAGGACCGCGACCATCATCTGCATCCGTTTACAGATACCAAATCCCTGAATGGAAAAGGGGTGCGGGTGATCACCAAGGCTGAAGGTGTGTATCTCTGGGATTCAGATGGCACTAAAATTATTGACGGTATGGCCGGTCTATGGTGCGTCAACATGGGGTACGGCAGACAAGAGCTGGTTGACGCCGCCACACGCCAGATGCAGGAGCTGCCCTATTACAATACGTTTTTCCAGACCACGACCAAACCGGCGACGGAACTTGCCGAAGTGTTGTCGGAAATTACGCCGGCCGGCTTCAATCATGCGTTTTTTGCCTCATCCGGGTCGGAAGCCAATGACACGGTCGTTCGTATGGTGCGGCGTTATTGGGACGTAAAGGGGTGCCCTGAAAAGAAAACCATCATCAGCCGCGATAACGCCTATCACGGCTCGACCATGGCAGGGGCTAGTCTGGGCGGCATGAAATACATGCATGAACAAGGCGAGCTGCCGATCCCCGGCATTGAGCATATCATGCAACCTTACTGGTACCATCTTGGGGGTGAGTTGAGCCCTGAAGAGTTTGGCCTGAAAGCGGCAGGCGCCCTTGAAGACAAGATCAAGGAGATTGGGCCAGAAAAAATCGCGGCCTTTCTTGGCGAGCCGGTTCAAGGGGCAGGCGGGGTTATTGTGCCGCCGGCTACCTACTGGTCGGAAATCCAGAGGATTTGCGCTAAGTACGATATTCTCCTGGTCGTTGATGAGGTGATTTGCGGGTTTGGGCGTACCGGCAAATGGTTTGGCAGTGATACTCTCGACATCAAGCCCGATCTGATGTCGATGGCAAAAGGAATGACCTCCGGATACCTGCCAATTTCAGCTGTAATGGTTCATGACCGGGTCGCTGACGTCCTGATCGAGGATGGCGGTGAGTTCAATCATGGATTTACTTATTCGGGGCATCCCGTCGCGGCGGCGGTGGCACTCGCCAATATTGATTTGATGAAACGCGACAATATTGTCGAGAAGGTCGGTTCCGATACGGGGCCTTATTTCCAAAAATGCATGAGAGAACTTGGGGACCACCCGTTGGTTGGTGAAGTTCGGGGAATTGGTCTTTTTGGTGCCCTTGAATTGGTAAAGGACAAGGACACACGCGGGTTGTTTGACCCGGCGGGCAAGGTTGGCGGCCTTTGCCGCGATCATTGTTTTGACAGTGGGTTGGTCATGCGAGCTACGTCGGACAGCATGATCCTGTCGCCACCTCTGGTCATTTCGAAAAATGAAATTGACGAGATAATGGAAAAAGCACGAAGCTGTCTGGATATGACGGCCCGTGATATCGAATTAGAAAAATAAACTGAAAACAGAGACACCCTCAGGAGGCAAAAATGAAACACTTATATAAAAAAGCCATTGTGGCATTCGCTGGATTGGCGCTTCTTGCGTCATGTTCGGATAAGGAAGAAGAGAAGGTTGTAAATGTCTACAACTGGTCTGACTACATCGACGAAGAAATCCTGAAAGAATTTGAGAAGGAAACCGGTATCAAGGTTGTCTACGACGTCTTTGATTCCAACGATGTTCTTGAAACCAAACTGTTGGCAGGGAAAACCGGCTATGATGTTGTTGTGCCATCGGGGACCTTCCTTTCCCGCCAAATTAAAGCAGGCGTTTTTGCCAAACTGGACAAGGCAAAACTGCCGAACCTGAAAAACATGTGGGATATGGTTGCCGCCCGGACTGCTGCCTATGACCCGGGTAATGAACACTCCATCAATTACATGTGGGGTTCAACGGGCATCGGATACAATGTCGGTAAGATCAAGGAGCGCATGGCTGACGCACCGGTAACATCCTGGAAAATGATCCTGGATCCCACAATTGTTTCCAAATTTGAAGATTGCGGCATTTATATGCTTGATGCCGGGGATGAGATGATCCCGGCGGCGCTCAACTACATTGGCGAAAACCCCGACAGCAAAGATGTCGCCGTGATCGCCAAAGCCGAAGCCGTTCTGGCTGCCGTGCGCCCATATATCCGGAAATTTAATTCATCCGAATATATCGATGCGCTGGCGAACGGCGATATTTGTCTTGCCGTGGGCTGGTCAGGTGACGTGTTGCAGGCCCGAGACCGTGCTGCCGAAGCCAAAAACGGTGTCGAAGTCGCCTATGTTGCACCGGACGAAGGTGCGTTGATGTGGTTTGACCAAATGGCCATCCCCGCTGATGCCCCGCATCCGAACAACGCGCATACGTTCATCGATTACATCATGCGCCCTGATGTGATGGCCAAGGCGTCTAACTATGTCTATTTCGCTAATGGCAACCTGGCGTCTCAGAAACTGCTGAATGAGGATGTGATCACTGATCCGGCGATCTATCCGACGCCAGCGGCGTTAAAAACTCTGTACACGACGTCTCCGTATGATGTGAAAACTCAACCCGTGGTAACCCGCATCTGGACTAGAGTAAAAAGCGGTCAATAAAGATCAGCAGAACTACCGCCTCGCGATTTTACATCGCGGGGCGGTTTTCCTAGAGTAATACCCTGTAAGAGGGTTCCACCCGATGGCGCTTAGCACGACGCAGGAAAAGAAAATCTGGGCTCCCTGGAATGAGGATGAGGCGTCGCCGTTTGTCCGCATCGAAGGGGTAACCAAAAGATTTGGCGATTTTGTCGCCGTTGATAATATTACCTTGGATATTTTCGAGCGGGAATTTTTTTCTCTGCTGGGGCCGTCAGGCTGCGGTAAAACCACTCTGCTGCGCATGTTGGCCGGATTTGAGACGCCGACTGAAGGCCGCATTCTGATTGATGGCGAAGACATGTCGTCAGTGCCGCCGCATAAACGGCCGGTCAATATGATGTTTCAGTCGTACGCGCTGTTCCCGCACATGAGCGTGGAAGGCAACATTGCCTTTGGCCTCAAGCAGGACGGATTGCCCAAAGACGAGATTGCCGACCGTGTCGGTAAAATTATTGACCTTGTTCAGATGGCGAAGTTTGCCGGTCGTAAACCAGATCAGCTTTCAGGGGGGCAACGTCAACGTGTCGCCCTCGCCCGCGCGCTGGTTAAAAAACCGAAAATCCTGCTGCTGGACGAACCGCTGGGGGCGTTGGATAAAAAACTTCGCGAGGAAACCCAGTTTGAGCTGATGAATATTCAGGAAGAACTGGGGATCACCTTCGTAATCGTCACCCATGACCAGGAAGAGGCCATGACCGTGTCGTCACGGATTGCACTTATTGATCATGGCAACATTGTTCAGGTTGCGACCCCACCAGAAATTTATGAGTTTCCCAATTCACGTAAAGTGGCGGAGTTCATTGGTGATGTGAATATTCTGCCCGGCCATGTTGACAGTGTCCTTGCCGATCACGCGGAAATCAGGATAGCGGAGTCACAAAGCCTGATTCGTACAGGGCGAAGTGTGGAGGCGACCAGAGACGAAGCCGTCTGGGTTGCCGTGCGTCCCGAAAAGATGATCATCAGTCTGACGCCGCCGGAAGACCAGACGATCAACTGTCTGGAAGGACAGGTCTGGGATATCGGTTATCTGGGTAAGCTGTCGATCTATCACGTGAAACTCGACAGTGGCACCATGCTGACGGTGGCACAGACCAACCGTTTACGCGAAACCGACAACACCATTACCTGGGAGGACAGGGTTTTTGTTTCCTGGACTCCCGACGCTACCGTCGTGCTGTTGAGTTAGAGCTGGATATGGGGTCTGCTACGACAATCGAGCCCGCCCCCGGTCAGGTTTCCCCGTTCCGCCGCTTTCTGATTGCACTATTACGGCGGTTCGGAATTCAGGGCAGGACAGCGGTTATTATTGTGCCATATTTTTGGCTGCTGATCTTTTTTCTGGCGCCGTTTCTGATTGTTTTCAAGATCAGCTTTTCTGAAATCCGCATCGCCATCCCGCCGTATGCCCCGTTGTTTGAGTACCTTGAAGGCATTCAGCTAACCATCAATCTGAAACTGGAGACTTATAAACAACTGCTTGAAGATGGGTTGTACTGGAAGTCCTATGTCAGCAGTCTGAGGATTGCCACGCTGTCGACAGTTTTTACGCTGCTGATCGGATACCCGATTGCCTACGGAATGGCACGTGCCCCCAAAGATCGGCAGCTGATGCTGGTGATGATGATCATCCTGCCGTTCTGGACATCATTCCTGATCAGGGTTTATGCCTGGATCGGAATTCTCAAAAACGAAGGGTTTTTGAACCATTTTCTTCTGTGGGCGGGCGCCATTGATGCACCGTTGCAAATTCTGCATTCGGATTTGGCCGTCTACATTGGCATCGTTTATTCATACTTGCCGTTTATGGTGCTGCCACTTTATGCCAGCTTGGAGAAAATGGATCATTCACTGCTTGAGGCGGCGGCTGATCTCGGTTGTCATCCTCTGAAAGCGTTCTGGAAGATCACCTTCCCGCTGTCCCTGTCTGCCGTAACAGCAGGGTGTTTTTTGGTATTTATTCCGGCGGTCGGGGAGTTTGTCATCCCTGACCTGTTGGGCGGATCATCGACGCTGATGATCGGCAAGACCCTGTGGTCTGAGTTTTTTAATAACCGGAACTGGCCGTTGGCTTCGGCGGTCGCGGTTATTCTGTTGCTGTTGCTGGTCGTGCCAATTGTCATGTTCCAGCGTTATCAAGTCCGTCAGATAGCGGAACAGGGGTAGGCGGCTGAAATGCGTGCAAAAATGACCCTGTTCAATCATCTGTCCCTGATACTGGGATTCAGCTTCCTGTATTTGCCGATCATTTTACTGGTGGTTTTCAGTTTTAATGAATCGCGCTTGGTGACCGTATGGTCGGGGTTCTCGGTAAAATGGTATGGGCAACTGCTGGAGAATGAAGGCATCATTCGCGCTGCCTTCATGACGCTTAAGGTAGCGTTTCTGTCGTCAACGCTGGCCACAATTTTCGGCACCATGGCCGGCTTCGCCATGGCCCGTTATGGCCAGTTTCGAGGGCGCACGCTGTTTAACGGAATGATTTACGCGCCGCTGGTCATGCCCGAAGTGATCACCGGACTGTCGTTGCTGTTGATGTTTGTCGCGATATCCTTGGACCGCGGGTTTGTCACTATCACGTTGGCGCATACAACTTTTTCCATGTGTTATGTCGCCGTGGTTCTGCAGTCGCGCCTCGGGTCGTTTGATCGTTCAATCGAGGAAGCGGCGATGGATTTGGGGTGCCCACCAACAAAAACATTTTTCCTGATTACCTTGCCGGTGATTATGCCGGCGGTTGCATCCGGGTGGTTGTTGTCGTTCACCCTGTCACTGGATGATCTGGTAATCGCCAGCTTTACATCGGGGCCGGGGGCGACGACGTTGCCGATGAAAATCTACAGCCAGATGCGGTTGGGTGTGACGCCGGAAATCAATGCGGTATCGGCGATTCTTATCGGTATCGTGGCTTGTGGAGTGGTTGTCGCCTCAATGCTGCACAAACGTCAGGTCCGCCAAAAAGAACGCAACCAGTACCTGGCCACCTCTTAACCGGCGACATCACTGAAATCAAAAATTTGGCGGCGTCGCAGAACTGATGATTTCACATTGTGTTTTACCGTTGTTGCGAAACCGGTGTGGCATTTGGGTATCTATATAATAGGCCTCACCTTCTTTCAGGACGCGAACCTGATTGCCGACCGTCAACTCGATTTCACCTTTGATGATGATGCCGGCCTCTTCGCCTTCATGAGCAATCAGGTCTTCACCGGAATGGCCGCCCGGGGGGTATTTTTCGTGCAGCATCCGAAGTTTTCGATCTTTGCGTGTGGCCCCTACCAGTAGCAGGGAAACACCACTGTCGGACAATTCCACCAGATCATCGTGACTGAAAAACTGGGCGTCTTCGGGCGCCAGGTCCATGGTAAAAAAATCGATCAGGCTCATGGGGAAACCGTCCAGCACCTTTTTCAGGGAATCGACTGAGGGACTGACCCGGTTCTGCTCTATTAACGAGATCGTGGAATTGGTTACGCCCGCCCGTATGGCCAGTTTACGTTGGGAAAGTCCGTAGATTTTACGAATTGCTTGAAGGCGCTCACCGATGTCCGACGTCATCACGTTTCTCGCTTTTTCTGTGCCAGCAGGCACATATAGGTCCACATGAATGTGGCCGCCGCAAAGGCGGTAATCTGCGCATGGTCATAGGCCGGGGCAACTTCAACCATATCCATGCCAACCCAGTTGATGCCGCCCAACCGTTTCAGGATCGCCAGAGCCTGCCAAGTGAACAACCCACCAACCTCGGGGGTGCCTGTGCCCGGCGCCTGACTGGGGTCGATGCCATCGATATCAAACGTCAGATAGGCAATGTTGTCGCCGACCGTTTTCCGAATGGTGTCAATCACCGTCAAAACACCGTCCATATGAACTTGTTCGGCGGAGATCACCGTAAAACCGAGTTCATCTCTGGTGTAGGACATGATGTCTTTATCCGTCGGCGACCTGATGCCGATCTGAACACTGCGTTTGGGGTCAATCAAACCTTCAGTGCTGGCGTAGTGAAACGGGGTGCCATGTCCGACTGGGGCGCCGAAATTATCTTTCCAGGTATCCACATGGGCATCGAAATGAACCAGGCTGATGCCTTTACCATGACGTTCCGCTAGTGCCCGAAGGATGGGCAGTGTGATGGTATGATCGCCTCCCATGGTCACCAGATGACTATCGATTTCGCCGATCTGTTTCTCGATTAGATCCAGGCTTTCTTCCAGGTAGCCATTGACGATGTTGAGATCACCGGCATCTACGGCTTTCAGGTCGCGGCTCGGGTCAATCGCCATTTCGGGATGATCCCCATCAACCAGCATCAGGCTGGCATCGCGAATGGCCGCCGGTCCAAACCTGGCCCCGGACCGGTTGGTAGTGCCGAGATCAAAGGGGACGCCGACCACAGTTACTTCGGGTTTTAATCCACCGGGCAGGGTCGAGGGCATCTGGAGAAAGGTTCGGGGGCCGGCGAATGTTGGTCGATCTCCCATATTTGCTATCCTCTAAAATGGTTCCAGTTGAGCAATTTCCCGTTTGAAAGGTCGATCGCGGTTGACCGGTTCATCCAGCTCGCGGGCGTAACGATGCCCGGCGTAAACGGCGGCGGCGATGGTCGCCGGGGCCAGCGCGTCGCCGATCCGCGTGACCGATGTTATGCCGCTGTCCGTCAGAGCGGCATTGTCGCTGGTCAGGTTCTGATAAAGGGTATCATTGGGCAGGCGCATGGTTGTTATGACAACAGAATTCGCAGCCTGTTCAGATACACGGTCGGTATAGACACAGGAAAGCTCGACCGAACCGTCATGGACGGCCTTCAGATTGTGAAGGGGAATGATGTTCACTCCGGCTTCCAACAGGCGCTTTTGAATTCGCCCCTGCTCAAGGGTGTTATGGGTCCAGCTGGAGGCGTCGGCCGCTGGCGTGACCAGTGTGACCTCATGGCCTTGGGAACGGAGCAGTTCGGCCATAATTCCGCCCATGTAATAGTGGTCGTCATCAAAAACCAGGACGGGCCCCTTGATGTTTGTACCGGCGATCACATCATCCGGCGTATACACATGACCCTTGTCAGTGCCTGAGATTGCCTTGAAGTTTGCCCGCCCGACGCCATCTTTGCGCCAGTGTGAGCCGGTTGCCAAAACAACGTGGTCCGCGCCAAACTCATGAATATCAGCAGCAGAAAGATTGCTGTCCAGATAGATCGCGGCGTCGGTCATCGGCTGAATTTGCCCGACGCGATAATCACGCACCCGTGCCCAGGCGGACAATCCAGGCAGTCTGGATTCACGGGCCACCCGGCCCCCGAGTTCTTGTGAGGCTTCCGCCAGAACGACGTTGTATCCTCGCTGCCCCAGTGCACGTACGCATTCCAGGCCTGCTGGACCGGCACCGACAACCAGCACCGTTGCATCGGTCGTTTTCCGGGCGATAATTTCCGGGTGCCAGCCTTTCCGCCATTCTTCACCCATGGTTGGGTTCTGGGTGCAGCGAACGGGGGTTTTGGTGAAGTCACCGCTGACGCAGATGTTACAACCAATGCATTCACGGATATCTTCAACCCGCCCCTCTTCGATTTTTTTGGGTAGGAACGGATCGGCAATTGACGGTCGTGCGGCGCCGATCATATCAAGCACGCCACGTCTGATCTGAGAGACCATGGCGTCAGGGGAGGTGAACCGTCCAACGCCGACGACCGGTTTGCTGGTCATGGTTTTGACAAACGCGATGTAATCTTCCTGCGAGCCTTCCTCACCGAAGCGAGACGTCACGGAATCATTGCTCCAATCGCTGACATTGACGTCCCATAGATCGGGCAACTCGGCCAGCATCTCGATAATGTCACGACCTTCGTCCGCCGATACAATGCCGTCCGGGCCGATAATCTCGTCAACGGATAAGCGCACCGGCACGGCGCAGGTATCGCCAACGGCCTCTTTGGTATCGATGATCAGCTCTTTTAATAATCTGACTCGGTTTTCCAGGCTGCCACCATACTCATCCGTGCGGTCATTAAAACGCCGTGACAGGAAATGCATGGGTAACGAAAGGTTGTGTCCGGCATAAACATAGACCAGATCAAATCCGGCCCGTTTGGCGCGGATGGCAGCGTCGCGATGCCAACGCCGGAAATCTTTTATATCCTTTTTGTTCATGGCGTAGGCCTGAACCGGGTCGTAGGCGTCGCCGACCAGATTGGATACCGCCATCGGGACTTCACGGCTATACCGATTGGGTGTTTCATGGCCCTGAAAAACCAGCTCGATCCCGGCCAGGGCCCCGTGGGCATGAACCGCGTCGGTCATGCGCGCCAGATGGGGGATGTCGCGATCGTCCCACAGGCGTTCTTCAATGTGCGGGGAGACATCCGTGGACGGGTGAATTTCGCATTCTTCCGTACAGATTACGGCCCAGCCTCCTTCGGCTTTGGCGGCGCGCATGGCTGCCGTGCTGGAGGGGTGATGGTGTCCCATACCGTTGCAATGCGGGACCTGATAAAAGCGGTTCCGGGCCGTAACCGGGCCGATTTTTACAGGCTCAAACAGAATGTCGTATCTGGGATCTCTGCTCATGTATGGGCTCAACAGTCAGGCCGGAGATACCATTCGTACTCCTTGGGCGACGGGGTCGATAAAAACGACTGCATTTCCGTTCGTTTGGCTGAAACGAACGCCTCGCAATAATCTTCACCAAGGTAATCAGCCATAATGCCGCCGGATTCAAGCTGATCCAGCGCCGCACTCCACTGGAGGGGAAGGCCGGGGTCGGGGGTCATGCAGGCATTTCCTGTCGAGATTTCGGGAGGCGCAATCTTATTTGTCAGGCCGTGGTGTATCCCGGCCAGTAGCGCGGCGAGTGCCAGGTAAGGATTGGCATCGGCGCCGGCAATGCGATGTTCAAGACGACGGTTGGCATCATCTCCGCCGGGGATACGAACAGCGACGGAGCGGTTATTGGCGCCCCAGGTCCGGTTTACCGGAACGTAGGTGTTCGGGATGAAGCGACGATAAGAATTGATGTTGGGCGAGAATATTGCCATCGATTCCGGTAAAGCTGCCAGCAATCCACCAATGGCGTGGTGGAGGGGCAGGCTGCCCGATTCATCACCGCCGGAGAAAATGTTATTATCATTTTCATCGTAGACACTCGCGTGGATGTGCAGGCCGCTTCCCGATTTGTCCAGGTAGGGTTTTGCCATAAACGTTGCGTCCAGCCCGTGGGCCGCAGCCACGCCCTTGACAATGCGAGGCAGCAAGATCGCCTGATCAGCCGCTGCCAATAGATCATCTGTGTGGATCAGGTTGATTTCATACTGGGCGGTCGCAAACTCGGAACTGATGGGGCCGACCGGTATATTTTGCTGGGCGCAGGCCGTAGTGACTTGGTCAAAAAACTCACCGAATCCATCCAGGTCGCCAATGCTTAAAACCTGCATTCCCGATGCCCGCCGACCTGTTGTTGGCAGTATCGGCGGTTGGGGAATTCCTTCGCGTCCGCCGTCTCTATCGAGCAGGTAGAACTCCTGCTCCAACGCGACCACGGGTTTTAATCCCAGAGTTTCAAAACGTGAAATCACACGAGCCAGAATATGACGCGGATCAAAAGAATAGGGAGTGCCATCGCTATTGAATAGGCTGGCTAGAACTTGAGCCAGGGGTTTAGGTGCCCAGGGTACAGGCGCGAGAGTCCCGGAAATTGGGCGCGCCGTTACATCCGGGTCTCCCTCTGCAATGCTTAGTCCAAGCGGATCCATGTCATCACCGGTAACGTCTAGCATGACGGTAGATGCTGGTAACTGAAAACCCTGGTCAAAAATTTTGGGCAATGTATCCGGCGCAATTCGTTTGCCGCGGATGATGCCATTGATGTCCGGCAGCATCGCATCAATCGCGCTTAAGCCCGGATTGTCTTTTAGAAACGCAATGCCTTCATTCATCGTCATTGGATCTATCCACTAGCTCATCATGTCTTTGAGTTTATAGTACAGCATGCCAATTGCCAGCATCGGCATGCGGATAGGGCCACCCGGGAACGGTTGGTGTTTTATGCTGGCCATGACATCAAAATTTTCAGCCGTCCCCTGAACCGCCTCGGCCATCAGTTTTCCGGCGATCCCTGCGAGGGCAACGCCGTGTCCGGAATAGCCGTGTGCGAAAAACAGGGTGTCGTCGATTTTGCCGACATGGGGCATGCGATCCAGGGTGATTGCCAAGGTGCCCCCCCAGCAAAAATCCAGTCCGACATTTTCGAGCTGTGGGAAAATTTTCAGCATTCTTGGCCGCATGTAAGGAAACAGATCTCGGGGTTCAGTTCCCGTATAGTTAGCGCGGCCACCAAACAGCAACCGTCCATCAGTGGAGAGCCGGATGTAATTGCAGATGTGGTTGGTGTCGGTCACCGCATCGTTGTCGCGGATCAAGCCTCTGGCGCGGTCTTCTCCCAGAGGCTCTGTCGCCAAAATAAAGCTTTTGACCGGCATCACCCGATGGAAAAGATGGGGGACCAGTTTGCCGAGATAGGCATTGCCGGCGGCAATGACGTATCTGGCTGATACCGTGCCTGATGGGGTGGTGATTTTAGGTGTGGGGCGCTGTTCGATATGGGTCGCCCGGGTGTCTTCAAAAAGCTGAACCCCGGCATCTTTCGCGGCTTTCGCCAGACCGAGGGTGTAATTCAAAGGGTGTAGGTGCCCGGCATTCTGTTCCCACAATGCGCCATGGTAGGCCTCGGTCCCGACCCGCTCCTGAAGTTGGGATTTGTCGAGCACTTCGGTGTCGGTGTAGCCGTATCGCGCCCATTCATCGTAAGTTTCCGTGACCCAGCTCATGTGGCTGGGTTTGGCTGCTGTGTGCAGATACCCCCACTGAAGGTCGCAGTCGATATTGTGTTTTTTAACTCGGTCACGAATCAGGTCTTTGGCCGCCCGTTCAACTTCCCAGAAGGCTTGCGCACCATCTCGCCCGACAAGGGCCTCAATTTCCTTCATGGACTTGTTATAGGCGGAGCAAATCTGTCCGCCGTTGCGCCCGGAGGCCCCCCAGCCAATCCGCTCGCCATCAATGAGCACGACATCAAACCCTGCCTCTGCCAGATGGAGGGCCGCAGAAAGGCCTGTGATGCCGCCACCGATTACGCAGACATCCGTGCTGATGTCGTCGTCAAGCTTTGGGTGACGTACATCCTCATTGGCGCTGGCGGCGTAATAGGATGGGGTATGCGCACTCATTTTTATTCTGTCACTCACGAACAACCGTTAAATATATTTTACATATATATCACCGAAATCTTCGTGGTGGCAAATGTTTCGGGGGTTGGTGTTGAGGCGTGTTGATTATCCCACACATTTTATGTTTCAGCGCCTGGGGCGCCGGGCCTGCCCTATTCCGGTTTTGGTGTCGCTGGGCAGGTCCGTAACCCGAGCAACGTATAGGCGGGACACCAGCCCATCAAGGCTGTCAGCAGCGGCACCGCGCCGATATAACCATAGACATTGTATCCGGTTTCCGGACCAACAATAGCAAACGCAAGCAAAGCAAGACCGGCAATTATCCGCAGCACACGATCGATAGATCCGACATTTTTGGTCATTGTAAAATCTCCTGTATCAGCGCCGACGACATTCACCGCGCCTCTTGAGATAAGAAAACACCAAAACGAGCTTGGCCGTCTGTAACTTAGTCACATTGCTCTTTGCGTAGGTTTTCAAGAGCGCCGGCGTTACAGATTTTGACGTGTCCCCGTGACAGGGTGATCCACCCACGTCGCTCAAATTCCTTGAGCTGGCGGCTTATCACCTCGCGGGCTGAACCCAGTTCCACAGCCAGTTCATTGTGCGTTCGCTTCAGGTCTCCATCGGCATCCTGACGTTCGACTAGAAACAGGGCCAGACGTGTATCAATGCGGCGAAAAGCAACTTCTTCGACCAGTAAAACCAGGCTAGAGATGCGTTGCCCGTAGTTTGAGAAGACAAAATCCCGGAACGGCTGGGATTGGGCCAGAAGGGTTTGGAAACACCCGGCGGGCAAAGCCACGGCGCTTGTCGGGCTCTCGGTGACGGCCTCAGCACTATAGGATTCGTTCGCCAACAGGCAGGCAGTGGTGAGGATACAGGTCTGACCGCTCTCAACCCGATAAAGGACAATTTCCCGACCGTTTTCTGCAATCATCTGAACACGAACACTGCCGTCCAGCACCATGACGAACGCTCCACAGGGTGCCCCGGTCTGAAATACCCGACTCCCGGCAGGCAATTCTATGGATTGGGCATTGGCGATCATCAGGTCGCGGTCTGCGCCTGCCAATTTGGCTAACTCTGGAATTTTTTCAGTTAACTGCTCGATCAAGACGCTGCTCATCCGCTATGCCATCATTCTTCGGAATATTGACCTCAAACGGTGATGAATACCAACGATAACAATCACTGCTATTTTGGCACGCGCCCGAAAACCTTCATTTGTACGCCCTTCTACGCAAGAGACATTGAAAACCCTTGTTTTAGGGAAAAAATAAAAGCCACTCATCGTTATGATTTGCCACACCAAAGGATTGCAATTTGGGTCAGCAGGAGTACTTATCTGTCAGTTCATACAAAACCTGATGATGAATACTATGGAAAAAGACAAAGCATATCAGTTTCCTCCTCTGTCCGAGCGCGTAGAGGCAGACTCATTACACAAGCACGTCGAGGAAGTGCGCCTGGAGGGTGAAAGGCAACGCCGGGAAGAGAAGCGACATGCCGAGGAAATGCGTCGCAATGCCTACTTCGAATTCCTAAATCGGGAATTTTCTGAGGCCGACCGGCTTCACATCCGAGATTTGACCCGTGCAGCGGTTCATGCTGGTGAGTTAGAAGTCCAAATCCTACGCTTTCCCGCATCTTATTTGGAAGACAAAGGGCGCGCCATTAACAATGCTGAAAAGGGCTGGCAGGCATCTTTGACCGGTTACGCGGCAAGTTGCTATGCGGCGTATAAAGACATCGCACAACCGCTCGGTTATCAACTTGTTGCGCGGGTTCTAAGTTATCCGAACGGTATGATTGGTGACATCGGCATTTATCTGAAGTGGTAAGCAAGTAGAACGAGAGCGATTTGCGCAACTTGCATGGTTCTACTATCTGTCGTGAAAACTATTCTTTAATGTTATTTTTATTGCTCGGTTGCGGCGATAAATTGAACGGTAGTTTGGTGGGAGCCTCCTCAGTTTGCGCCCGCGTGTTTTCGGATTAACCGATTTATCACGCGGCCATCGATAAACAATAGCCCTGCGCCAATTATGAAGGCCCCTATGACCTCTTTTGAATGAATTTGTTCGCCCAGGAAAACATTTCCAAGGACCACCGCTGTTACCGGAATAAGCAGGGTCACTAGCATGACATTGCTTGCGCCTGCGCGAACCAGGATTTTGAAAAAGATGATATAGGCGACAGCCGTTCCAAACACCGCCAGCGCCACCACCGAGAATACCGTGCGTTGACTAGGCATCTCAAGCGTCCAGGGTTGGTCAACTATGGAAACGACAACAGCGATAATCAGCGTCGAACACATGAGCTGGCATGTCGCAGACTTCAAGGGTGGAACACCGGCCAGATACTTGCGACCCCAAAGAGCCGCAAACCCATAACTTAACGTGCCCGCCAAACACAAACCAATTCCAAGAGTCTGGCTAAAGTCCAAGGGTCCATCAAATCCACGCAATACGGCAACCCCTGCCACCCCCAGAAGCACCCCGATGACCCGGTTAACGGTCAGGCGTTCTTCTTGGAAAACCGCCATCACCACAACTGCAAACAATGGTGTCATGGCGTTGATGATGGAGGATAGACCGACAGTGATATGGGTCTGGCCGGCAAATATGAACCCGAATGGAAGGACATTGTTTAAAAGACCCATGCCCAAAAACGGAAACCAGCCGGAAAGAGACCTTGGCAAGGAATGGCCGAAATACCAAAACAGCGGTAACAAGGTGAGAGCGGCCAAAAATACCCGGGCAAATACCACGGTCAATGGCGGGAGCTCTTTGACAGCGACACCCGAAAAGAAATAAGCACCACCCCATAGAATGGAAAGCAGTATTAACAGGCTCCAGTCCTGCCCATCCATAGTCTTTGGGGATTCCATGCCTCTCTCCCTTGCAGGTATTTGTTTGTACGGAGATTAGTGAGATTGGGACAGATGGTCCACCCGGTTCTTGCTCTACAATTCCGATTTAAGAACCGGGCAGTCCGATAGGGTGTCATGGCAATATTTGAGGCGTGGCCGCCGATCAGATGAGCGAAGGTGTCGCCTGCGATGAGGACATGCCGAAACCATGATGACGGCATCGGAACGCCGCAAACAAGTTTGAAGGTCTTGGAACTTTACCCAGACACGGACTGAAGACCGTTTTTTTCTTGTCAGGCCCCCCTGTTTGGTCTCTATGGCAGCGAGCGTTATGATATTGTGTGTGGCAAGGCGAGGACTATGGGCGGCGATATTAACTCGAAAGATCAGGAAATCCTGGACAGTCTCCGTAGCAAGTTTGTCGAAAGCTCTGAGCAAAAGTTGACGGAAATTTTAACGGAGATCGCTGCTCTTCGGTTGCCTTATCATCCAGATGACCTGGAAACCGTTCGCAATGAAATCCACACGCTGAAAGGCTTGGGGGGAACCTTTGGGTTTCGTGATTTCAGTTTGATTGCAGGGCGTTTTGAGGATTATCTGGAAGGGCTTACAGAAATGTCCGACCAGCATATTGATAACCTGAGGGTATTCATTTCCCGCCTTAGGGATTGCATCGAGCGCGAAACCTACCCGACCCCAAAGGAACTAGAGCTGATCCTGTCGGAACTCCCGACCCTGTATAGACGGAGTGGCATAAATTCATGGTCAGAAACATTCTGAGCGTCAGGGCGTGTATCATCCTTACTCTGGTTAGCCTTGTCGCACCAATTTACGCCCAGGCTGCGGATAAGCCATCTGCCCGGGAGATCGAAATTTGCTTGCAGACGATCCGAGATCTGACAGATGGCAACCCGCCAAAACGTGCGATCGCATTGTGTCAGCAAGGTAAACTTGATGCGGCGATCGACGAGGCGATGTCAAATAAGTAGTCCTCAGGTTTGGGGGCGTCCACTGGCAAGATCATAATCGCGAAAGACATTAGCGACGCGGATGCGGTAGTCTTCGAAAATTCCGGACCGGCCTTTGTTTTGTGCAGCGTTGTGGCCGGTGTGACCAAACCAGTCCTCAATCGCCTGTTCATCTCTCCAGAAGGACAGAGACAAGAACTTCCCGTCATCGACCAGGCTTTGAAAACGTTCAACGGATATAAATCCGTCAACCTTCTCCAGCTCGCTTTTCAATTGTCCAGCCAGCTCAAAGTATTGGTTGACCTGACCCTGTGCAGGGCGCACTTCAAATAGTACAGCGATCATGTGTTGGTGTCCTTTTTACAGTTGACGTGGTTTTAACAATTATAGTCGGCTTGGTGAAGGCCAGACGAGTACTTCTGATAAATATTTTGGGCACGAGACGGGAAAACAGAGAGGAAACGTCGCGGTGACATACAGCGTATTCGATATGTTCAAGATTGGCATTGGGCCCTCCAGTTCCCATACGGTTGGCCCAATGGTCGCCGCCGCACGGTTTGTTGATGAACTTGAACAGAAAGGCCTATTGGATCAGGTCGAGCGCGTATGTGTCCGGTTATACGGGTCCCTTGCCTTTACCGCAGTGGGACACGGGTCTGATATCGCCCTGCTTCTGGGGTTTAACGGCGAGCGACCCGATCAGGTGGACCCCGATTTTATTGACAGCACCCTGGCGATCATTCGTAAGGCAAAATCCGTCAAGTTGGGCGGGCACTGCAGAATTCCTTTTGATGAAACAACTGATATCATACTGGATCACGGTGAGCCGCTGCCGGGACATTCCAATGGCATGCGGTTTTTGGCTTTTTCCGATGGCGGCGCCGAGCTCGCAAATCATATCTACTACTCCATCGGTGGCGGTTTTGTCGCGGATGACGATGAACTGGCGTCCCCGGTTGATGTCCGCGAAGTAGCGGTGGGATTACCCTACGCCTTTCACACCGCGGAAGAATTGTTGCGGCTCGGTCGTTCAACCGGGCTTCAAATCGATGAGCTGATGATGGCAAATGAGTGCGCACTGCGGGATGCATCGGCTGTAGAATCCGGGTTGGACCAGTTGTGGGATGTGATGCGAGCCTGTATGGACCGCGGGGTGAGCTCTGGAGGGGTTTTGCCGGGTGGTCTCAAGGTGCGACGCCGGGCCCGGAAAATCTATGGTGGGTTATTGGCCTCTGAGCGTAAAAACACCCGCCTTCCTCATGAATGCATGGACTGGATCAGTCTTTATGCGATTGCCGTAAATGAAGAAAACGCCTCGGGTGGGCGTGTTGTTACGGCACCCACCAATGGTGCCGCCGGGGTTATTCCTGCGGCCATACGCTACTATCTTGAATTTTGCCCTGGCGCCGATCAGGCCGGGGTACGGACATTTCTGTTGACCGCTGCGGCCATTGGGTCGTTGATCAAAACGAACGCCTCCATTTCCGGCGCGGAAGCCGGGTGCCAGGGCGAAGTTGGATCGGCCTGTGCCATGGCGGCCGCCGGGTTGGCGGCAGCATTGGGTGGCAGCAATGAGCAGGTCGAAAACGCCGCCGAAATTGGGCTTGAGCACCATCTTGGGATGACCTGCGACCCGGTTGGGGGGCTGGTCCAGGTGCCGTGTATCGAACGTAATGCCATGGGGGCGGTCAAGGCAATTAATGCTGCATCCCTGGCGTTGATGGGGGATGGCGAGCATTTTGTTTCGCTGGATGCCGTGGTCGAAACCATGCGCCAGACCGGCGAAGACATGCAGACAAAATACAAGGAAACCAGCCAGGGCGGATTGGCTGTCAACGTTGTTGAGTGTTGAACCCTTTTTCACACGGGCCGATTTAGTTCCGTGTTCCCAATTCTCATCCAGATACCCCGAAACTCGACAAAACCCGACGGCACCGTATGATGTGCTGAACAAGCCATACAGGTTGATAAATGGGCCTCGAAAATCAGGGTGGAAACGGGGAGGGCGCAAACTCGCATGATACGAGTATTCCCCTAACGGAGCGGATTGCCTTCCGTCAGGCCCGCATGATCGCGCTGGCGGCAGTCGTACTTGGCATTGTATTTGGATGTTTCCAGATTCTTCTGGATTATGAAAAACAAAAAAGCGAACTTTCGGAAATCGCCGAACAGGTCATTAACACGATGCGCCAACCGGCGAGTGCGGCGGCATTCGAGTATGATAATTCGCTTGCCGGTGAAGTTGCGGACGGCTTGTTCGAGTATCAGCCTATTACACGGGTGCAGTTGATTGATGACACGGGGAGTGTTCTGGTCGACCGTAGGCGTGTGCCCCCCGATGTCGATCAGGCAATGGTCGCCCATTTTCTGTTTGGCCGTAAGGTCGAATACAGGGTTGAACTCAGCAGCATCAAGAACATCCATAAAGTTGTCGGCCATATGCTCGTGGTCATTGACCCGACGTCCATGGCGGCGTCATTTATAGAGCGGGCGGTTACTATTTTGGTCACCGGCGTTCTGCGAAATACGATTCTGGCTGGTATATTGTTTGCTCTGATTTATTTCATGATGACACGTCCGTTGCTTAACGTGATCCGACAGATAGCCAGAATTGACCCTGAAAACCCCGATCAGGCACCGCTGGTGACTCCGCCCCGGCATGAGAAGGACGAGTTTAGGGTCTTGACCGAGTCCACCAACCACATACTGCAGGCGATTGGGGGCAACCTAGAGACCCGCCGTTTTGCAGAGAGTGAACTCAAACGCCAAAAATTGCTCATTGAGGTTACGATCGAGAATATGGCGTTGGGAATCACCATGGTTGATAGTGATCGGAAGCTGATAGCCTGCAACACCCGTTTCCGGGAACTTTGTGATTTCCCCGCAGATCGGTTTCCAATCGGCACACCGTTGGAAGAATTTTTCCGCTGCAATGCCCAACGCGGTGAATATGGGACAGGGGATGCGGAAGAGCAGGTCGAAGAACGTATGGCATTATCACGCCAGATGCTTGCCCATCACGTCGAAAGAACGCGAAATAATGGCATGGTCCTGGAAGTCCGCGGTCGGCCACTGGATGACGGCGGGTTTGTGTCGACTTACGAAGACATTACGGATCGTAAGATGGTGGAAAGAACGTTATTGCAGGCGAAAGAAGAGGCGGAAATCGCCAGCCGTACAAAAACGGATTTTCTCGCCAACGTCAGTCATGAGTTGCGCACCCCCCTGAATGGCATCATCGGGTTTTCCGAAGTCCTTGAGAGCGGTACTTTCGGGCCGATTGGCAACAGCCGCTACCAATCTTATGTCACGGATATCAAGGGGGCCGGCTATCATTTGCTTGAACTCATCAACGATATTCTAGACGTGGCGAAAATCGAAGCTGGTGCAATGGACATCATTTCAGAACCGGTGTCTCTTAATGATGAGATTTACTCCAGCGTAAAACTGTTGCGTACGCAGGCGGCAGAGAAGTCACTGAAGATGGATGTCGAGGTTCCGGAAGACATGCCGCAACTTCTGGGGGACCGGGTGCGGCTTCGTCAGGTCATAATTAACCTGCTTTCCAACGCCATTAAGTTTACGCCGTCGGGTGGGAAAATTTCGATCTCCACCGGGCTTGAAGATGAAGGTTTGTTCGTCAAGGTCAGAGATACAGGAATTGGCATCGAACCTGATGAAATCGAACGGGTATTTCAGCCTTTTCAGCAAGTTAGCCAAATTCATGTGCGCAATCATGAAGGCAGCGGCCTAGGGCTGGCCTTGGTCCGTTCTCTGGTCGAACTCCACGATGGCTTGGCACATATTGAAAGTGAAATCGGCAAAGGGACAATCGTGATGATCAGGTTCCCCCGGTCACGGTTAAGCACGTGACCCGACCCACGTTTGGCGTTTTCTGACAATGTTGCGAAACGAGATGGTCCGTTAAAAATACTCGGGAAGAGCTTTCGCCAGATTATCCCGAATTCGATCGCGAACGGATTGCTCGGCTGCCGGAACATCAAACGTCTGCCCCGTTACCTGTTCGAAAAGGCGCACATATTTGGAGCTGAACTCCATTAACGTGTCCGCTGGAATATTAGGAATCGGATCTTTGTACGGGTCGCAGCGCTCGTTTACCCATAGGCGCAGGAATTCCTTATCCAAACTGGCGGGCTCCTTGCCCTGGCTCAGGCGGTCCTCATAACTGTCACTAATCCAGAAGCGGCTGGAGTCGGGGGTGTGAATTTCGTCGGCAATTGTTATGGTGCCGTCTGTATCAATCCCGAACTCGTATTTGGTATCGACCAAAATTAGCCCGTTGGCGGCCGAAATTTCCCGGCCCTTGGCAAACAGGGCCAGAGATTTTTCCGCTACCTCATCCCATTGGGCTTGGGTCAGCAGTCCTTGCTCAACAATCTCCACAGCCGTGATTGGTGCGTCATGATCGCCTTGGGCGGCCTTGGTTGTCGGTGTGATGATGGTGTCAGGCAGTTTCTGGTTCTTTACCAGCCCGTCCGGAAACTTGTGACCGTAGAGCAGACGCTCGCCACGATCATACATAGGCCAGATCGAAGTTTCCGTTGAACCGGTCATGTAATCACGAACAATCATCTCAATCGGCAGCATGTTGAGGTTCTTGGCGATGACCACGTTGGGGTCGGGAACGTCTAGCAGATGGTTAGGGCAGATATCCTGTGTTTGGTCAAACCAGAACTTCGCGGTCTGATTGAGAACCTGGCCCTTATAGGGAACGGCTGCGAGAATTACATCGAACGCCGACTGGCGATCCGTCGCGATCATTACGCGACGCCCGTCCGGCAGATCGTAGGATTCGCGCACCTTGCCTTTTTCATGGCTGGGCAGTTCGCTGAAGGTGGCGTCGGTCAGGCAATTGGAAAGTATGGTCTGAATATCGGTCATGGTATGTCCGCGTTGGTGACTGAATTAAGAGTGGAATTAATGAGGGCACACATCATTGCCAAAATTTTCCCCTGCGCAAGTGCGAAGTTAGCAGGTTTTGTGTTATTTGGCGAATAGCAGGATAACGATCGCAATCGCAATCAGTAAAATTCCGACAAGTTCAAGGCGACTGGTCTTTTCCTTAAAAAAGAGCACCGATGCGGTGAAAGTGAAAAGCAGCTCGATTTGACCAAGGGCCCGTACATAAGCCGCATTTTGCAAGGTGAATGCCGTAAACCAGAAAATTGAGGCCAACGTTCCCGATATCCCGACGGCCACTGCCGGCCGCCAGCTACGGATAACAGCTGTCAGTTGGCCGGGTTCGCGGATTCGCAAAAAGAGTCCCATGCCGATTGTCTGCATCACAATGGCTACGCCTAGCGCAAAAGCGGCACGGATAATGACCTCGCTATCGCCCAATTCGAGCGCTGCCCCCCTGTAAAAGACCACAGACGCGCCCAGAAACGCACCGCAGGTCAGGCCAACCAGGGTCTGTTTTTCAAGCAGACTGGTAAACAGGTTCTTGAGCGTGATTTCCGTTTGTGCTGCGGACAGCAACATAACACCGAAAAGGCTGATGGCGATGGCGATGGCGCCGAGCAGACTTATCTGATCGCCAAGCAGGATTAAACCCAAAACTGCAACCTGGATGGTCTCTGTCTTCGAATACGTTGTGCCGACGGCAAAGTTGCGAAAGGAGAACAGGTAGATCAACAAAAACGTAAACAGAATTTGCGATAAACCGCCTAAGAAACAGTACATCAGAAACTTCAGGTTCGGTTCGGGGAGCGCGTAACCGCCATACGTATTCAATGTCCACAAGTACAATAAAGAAAAGGGCATGGCGTACAGGAACCGTACATAGGAGGCGCCCGCTGTCGACAACCTGGATTTGAGGTGCTTTTGCAGGGCTGAGCGCAAATTCTGCATGAAGGCCGCAGCAATCGTCAGGGGAATCCAGAGTTCAATCACGACAGGCCAATCATTAATGTGAGCAACAGACACCAATTCTCAAACCTATCCGGGAAGACAGGGCGAGCAAAATGAATTCTTGCCATGTCGGTCATCGCATTTGGTGATTTTGGTTCCACCCCCGGTGATCTAAGCTTATCTTGAACGGAATTGCGAAAAATGAAGGAGCCCGAACGGCCATGCCGGTTACACAGGAACACGCCCCCTTAGCCGAAAAACGTCCACATAGCGTTGAGCGTCACGGTGTCGACATTGTAGACGACTATGCCTGGCTGAAAGACGATAACTGGCAAGAGGTGATGCGTGACCCTTCCGTTCTCTCGCCGGATATCCGAGGCTATCTGGAAGCTGAAAATGCTTATACGGAAACCAGTATGGCGCCTCTGGAAGACCTGAAATGTACCTTGTTTCAGGAAATGAAGGGGCGCATCAAGGAAGATGATTCTTCGGTCCCGCTCGCCGATGGCCCGTTCGCGTATTACCGCAAATATGTGGAAGGCGGCCAGCATCCGCAGTATTGCCGGGTTCAGCGTGATGGCGGCACGGAACAAGTCCTGCTGAACGGCGATGCCGAAGCCGACGGTTTGTCCTACTACAAGCTGGCTGCCATCGAGCACAGTCCGGATCACAAACTCTTGGCCTACGCGGCAGATACCAATGGCTCGGAAATTTACACCATCCGGTTTCGCGACCTGACAAGTGGCAAAGATCTGGAAGACAAAATCGAAGGTGCCCATGGATCATTTGAATGGGCCAATGATTGCCAAACCCTGTTCTATGGTGTGCTTGATGATAACCATCGTCCCTGTGCAATCAGGCGTCACGTGTTAGGAGGAGGATTCGATGAGGACGTTGAAATTTACTGTGAATCGGATCCCGGATTTTTTGTTGGGCTGGACAAAACGGAAAGCCGAAAATACCTGATCATTCATGCCCATGATCATCAGACATCGGAAGTCTACCTGATTGATGCGGACACGCCGGTTTCATCTCCTAAGTTGATACAGAAACGTCAAATCGAGCTGGAATACGAAGTCGCGCACCATGGGGATCGTCTGCTGATCCTGACCAATGCAGATGGTGCTGAGGATTTTAAGGTGGTCACGGCGCCTGTCGAGTCTCCGGGGCGTGAAAACTGGCAGGACCTTGTCGCCCATCAGCCAGGGTGCCTGCTTTTGAGCTTTCAGGTGTTCGATGCGTACTGGGTGCGGATTGAACGCTCCGAAGGGTTGCCCCGTATCATCGTAACGGCCTTCAACAGCGGTGAATCTCACGAAATCTCGTTTGATGAAGACGCCTACAGCCTCAGTATGGGGGGTAGCTATGAATTCGAAACATCGAATTTACGCTTCACCTATTCTTCCATGGCGACGCCTGAGCGGATTTACGATTACGATATGAAGTCCCGTCACCGCGAACTCCGCAAAGAACAGGAAGTGCCGTCCGGCCATGACGCCGATGCATATGTTACGCGACGCATGATGGCTCCGGCGGCAGACGGAGAAAGCGTCCCGGTATCGTTGCTTTTTCGCAAGGATACGCCACTTGATGGTACGGCTCCTGTCTTGCTGTATGGGTACGGATCATACGGCCATGCAATTCCGGCAGCGTTCAGTACGGTTCGTCTCAGTCTGGTGGACCGTGGGTTTATTTATGCCATTGCTCATATCCGGGGCGGCATGGAAAAAGGCTATGGCTGGTACAAGGCGGGTAAACGTGACACGAAGAAAAATACATTTAGCGATTTCATCGCCGCCGGGAATTTTTTGGTCAGCGAAGGTTTGACATCGACGGGCAGGATTGCGGCCCATGGCGGCAGTGCCGGGGGCATGCTGGTCGGTGCTGTCGTGAATATGCGCCCGGATCTGTTCGGCGCAGCTGTCGCCGAGGTTCCCTTCGTTGATGTCCTCAATACCATGTGTGACGATAGTCTGCCGCTGACCCCGCCGGAATGGCCGGAATGGGGAAACCCAATCGAAAACCGGGAAGCGTTTGAGTATATCCGCTCGTACTCCCCCTATGATCAGGTGACAGCCAAAGACTATCCACCGTTGTTTGTAACCGCTGGTTTGACAGACCCGCGTGTCACCTATTGGGAACCTGCTAAATGGGTCGCCAAGCTTCGGGCCCTGAAAACCGACGACAATCCGTTGTTGTTCAGAACCAATATGGATGCCGGGCATGGTGGTGCCGCCGGGCGCTTTGACCGATTGCAGGAATCAGCCCTGGCTTATGCTTTTGTGCTCAACGTACTTGGCGAATAGATGAGTGAGTATCTGCCAGAGGTCCGATTCATGGACGGTGCTCGGTTCGGGCGTAACGAATGGTGGCGATATCTGTTGTCCGTTGTGGTCTGTGTTGTTGGATACCTGGGTGGTGGATTGCTTTTGTTCTTTGGCGCAGATGCGGCCCATCAGATGCTCGCAAGCGTGTATCCGGAGCAGTTTTCGGATAAATCGTTAATCGCATTGATCGATTTACGTAGAGGGTGGCGGGATGCTCCCGTCATGAGCGGCCTGGTGTTGTTCGCAACCTTTTTGGGGTCCGTCATTATCGCTATCCCGGTGCTGGCTTTCGCTGTGAAATATATCCATCGCCGCCCGTTCAAAAGCCTGCTGGGGGATCACGGGTTTGATGGCGAAACGTTTGCCATCAGTTTTGCCGCCGGGGCGACAGGGTTCGCTTTTATAACGGGCCTCGAACTCCTCCTGTTTTGGGACGATATTTCGTTCAATAAACAATGGACAGACATCCTGTTTTATCTGCCGATAGCAATCCTTGTTGTCCCATTGCAGGTGTTGGCTGAAGAATTATTCTTTCGGGGGTATCTCCTGCAAGCCATCTCATTGGTGACGAAGCGGTTAGCCATCAGGATCATCGTTCCCGCCCTGGCTTTTGCTCTGCTTCACTATGATAACGCCGAGGTTCAGAACGCCGCCGTTCCGGCAATGTCGTATTTTGTTATTTTTAGCCTCTATATTACATGGGTGACCACACGAGTAAGCGGAATCTCGGCAGCGGTCGGGTTCCATCTGGCAATGAATATGGCTGCTTTGTTTGTTATCTCATCCAGTCTATCGGCCTATATTTCACCGACGTTGTTTTATGTCAATGAGCCGGCAGTCTGGACGCTCCCACTTGAAATCATCAGCGTTGTCGCGATTTATCACACCCTGATGAAACGGTGGCGGGTTTTGTAGGTGTTACTTTTGAAACGGGCTTTCCAGTGAACGGATGATGTCTTCCAGCACCTCACGAATCTGCGCCTCATCACATCCCATCAGCAGCGCGTCTTCCAATACGTCCTGACTTTCTTGTCTGAGGTCGTTGAGGTTTTCGTTCAGAACGGCAATCTTATCATAACAGGAAACCGGCTCACCATTGGACTGGTGCCAGATGGGTGCCGTATGTTTCTGTTTGGTCTGGAGCATGGCGGCGTCCTTGGAACAGGGGCTGATTTCAGAAAATATATAGGCTTATTTTTGAGCGCTGGCGAGACTGGTGCGGTAAAATGTTCGCGATCAATCGTCAGACGGCTTCCCGGAACCAATCTGTTGCCTCGTCGGCTGGCGGTATTCTATCAGTTTTGACAAGCCCTTCACCTGGTTCGGGTAATTGGGTCAACTCAACGTCGTCATCTTCAAATAGGACATCTTCCCACTCAAGATGGGGCATATTCCGGGGTTCATTGGCATCGAGCATCTCTCTGGCCCGGTCGAGATTTTTTTCGGTGACTGCCGCCAAATGCAGGGAATTGGTGCTTTCGTAAACCACCAGGGCCTGTTCAAATGCCTCGATCGCTGCGGGCAGGCGGTCTGTGTCGCGGGATTGTTTGGCCAGCAGAAACAGGGCCGACCCCAGATTGTTCTGTGTCGCCGCCCAAGCCATGGGCATTTTCTTGCGGCTGCGGACTTCAAGCACGGCACGGCAGGCGCTGGCCGCCGTCGCCAATGCCTCCAGACTTTGCAAAAGCCCACCTAGAACCTGCGCAGCTTGTGCGAAATTACTCATGATTTCAGCCCAACGCAGCGGCGCGTTTTCGATGGTGTAAACCCTTAGCGCACTCTTAAAACATTTCAGTGCCTGGCGGAGAAGTTTCGTATCTCCATCCTCAAATCCCTGTCGATAACAGATCAGGCCAAGCCGGTTTTGGACAATTGCCCAGGCGCGGGCGTGGCGCTCCATGTCGAGAATGTCATTGGCCGCCCGAAGCGCGATAATGGCTTCTTCCAATAATCTGGAATCGCCATTTCGTTCGGCTTCAATATGAAGGATGCTGCCCAGATGTTTTTGGGCGTAGGCCCAATCAAAGGGTGTTTCCGCTTCTGATAGGATCGACAATACAATACGGTAACGATCCATGGCCCGGGCCAGCAGATCGGCATTATATCCAGGACGCGACGCGGCAGAAAGCGCGTTGGCGTAACACATGTGGATGCTGGCGCGTTCCCGCCCGGTCAGGTCAGGCGGGATGGCATCAAGCGCCGCCGCTGCCGGAGCCAGGAGTTGCCCTAGTGCCTGCTGACGAAGTCGCCTTTTTCCTTCACTGCGGGGCAGTGAGGCCGACAAGGTGACAACACGAAGCAGATCAGCAAACTCGGGGCCGAAATTGACGGGCAGGGCCAGATCCGTCTCCAGGTCAAAGGCGCCCGGGGCCTGCTGGTCCCAATGCGACAACGTAATAAAACGCAGATGCATGACCTGACCTGTCGTCGGAACGTGCCCCCAGATCAGAATATCCGCACCTTGGAGTGATAGCCATTTGCGTGCAGCGGATGCGATTCGTGCCAACTGTCCGGGAACATCGTTGCTGGGGTCCAGCTTGATCGGGCTGTTGAACCCTTTGGTTTGAATGACTTTGGAGTTGCCCAGCGCGGATATGACATGGCGGGTGTTCTGTTTGGAGTTTTCTCCGGTGAGCATGGCAACGCGGACACCGATGCGCTCGGAATCACTTGATAAACCATCCAGCAGACGGCGGATCATGCCGGGATTTGAATAGGCGGTAGCCCTCGACGTAGCCTCGGAAGGTGCATCAGGGTCAGTTTTAATAACGGGGTCGGGTTTGTCGTTGCTACCGCTCAGGCGACGGATCAGGGATCCAACCATGCCTTCTTTTTGCTGACCGGGTTGCGACGACTGTAGTTTGTCGCGGACAACCCCTTCAATGACACGTAATACCGTACGGCCTCGTGCGCGCAGAGTCACATCATAGGGAATGCCGGGTTTACCGAACGTTTCTCCGGCCTCAAGGTTACCCTGGCGTGCGTATTTGCCATCTTTCTGTTTCAAAAGATCGACGGTGCCGGACAGCACTTCGAAGGCGCGTTCGCAAAGGTTTCCCTCGCGATAAATCACGTCTCCGTCGGCATATACTGTCTTTGCGCTCGCCAAAAACATCCTCCAACCGAAAGCTCATGCCTGAACGGAGAAATTCCCCGCAGACACGACGATGCACGTTGAGGCTAGCAGACAGTCCCTACCGAACGGTTAACGGGGCGAGTGGAAAATGAGGGTGTTATTTCGTTTCAGCGGGCCCAAAGCCCAACTCCTCGCGAAGGGCGCGGCGCACCTCAACGAAAACTGAGTCCCATTCCCCGTATTTTTTCTGGCGGAACAAACGCATGGTCGGGTACCAAGGCGAGGTATCCGTTTCAGTCATCCATCGCCAGTCCGGTGCGAACGGCACCAGCACCCATACAGGTTTGCCCAAGGCGCCAGCCAGATGAGCGACGGAGGTGTCAACCGTGATTACCATGTCTAGCTGCTGAATAACGGCCGCCGTATCGGCAAAATCATCTAGGCGATTCCCCAGATTAAGGACCAGTGCGGAGCATCCGTTTTCAGTGATGTCGGCTTCACGCGGCCCCTTTTGCAGGCTGTAGACCGTCACGCCCGGCACGCCCAGAAGCTCGATAAAATCAGTGAACCGACAGGACCGGTTCTTGTCATTCTGATGGGTCGGCTTTCCTGCCCAGACAATACCGATCTGGCGCTGACGCTCAAGGGAAGCGGGCAGTTGCACAGCATGCATGTCGGGTGGCGTCAGATAGGGGATGTCAACGGGAACGGTTTCTTTGGTGGTGGCAAACACCTTTGCCAGGGACATCATCGGAATAAAAAAATCAAATTTCGGCAGCGGTGAGCCGCGGTTGACCACCTTGTCGACACCCGGCAAGGTCGAGAATAACCTCGACAGTTCGGGCTGCACTTCCAGCACCACCGTGCCGCCCCGGGCCTTGGCCATGGGGATATAACGGGCGAACTGGATCATGTCGCCGAAACCCTGTTCCTGATGGATCAGCAGGGTCTTGCCTTTAAGGTCACTTCCGTCCCATTCCGGTTCGGTGAATCCGCGCGGCGGGCTTCGGTCGAGCTTCCAGCGCCAGTCATATTCTTCGAACCCGGGCAGAAAGTCGCCTCTGAGCAGCAGGGTTAATGCCCGGTCCCAGCGACAGTCGGCGTGGTCGGGGTTATAGCCCAGTGTCCGTTCAAACGCCGCCAGCGCCTGTGTGACCTGACCGAGGTCACGCAGCACCAGTCCCAGATTGTAATAGGACTCGGGGCTTTCCGGTGTCAGTTTGATAGCTTGCTGGTGGGCGGCGACAGACAGTTGCAGACGGCCCAGTTCGCGCAGTGCATTTCCCAGATTGGAATTGGCCCCTGCGTTATTTGGGCGCAGCACCAGACAACGGCGATAACACGCGACTGCGGCTTCCAGCTTGCCCAATGCGCGTAAGGCAACGCCCATGTTGTTGTAGGCGTCCGCGACCTTCGGGTTGAGCAATAGCGATTTACCGTAATTTTCAACGGCCTCGGCGAGGTTGCCTTTCTGGTGGTGCTCGACGGCAAGCCCGAAAACCCGCGCCGCCTCACGTTCGCGAAGCGCTGTTTTCTGATCGGAGGGAAGTGATTTCCAGACAGCGATCTGTTCAGGTGTCGGGCTTCCCGGACTTAGGGCGGGCACTGCATCCGGTGCGGGTTGCGGTGTCGGTTTAAGCGTTGTTGAAGCGCTTTTTTGTACCGGCTTTAGCGTCGTTCCGACACTTTTTCGGGGTTTCGCCCCCGCTGCCGCTTTGGCTGTTCCTTTGGCCATCAGACCCCCTTGAGCAACCGCTCCTGAATTTACCCCATCAGGAAGCTGGTTTAACAATCCGTATCATACGAAATTCTTTCGCAATAGTGAAACCCAAAAGCCCAATTTAACAAGGACTTATGGAATCTAAGCTCATTGAGCTGATTTTGGGCGGTGCCTGAAGGGGTTGGGTGCCATTCAGAGGATATCGAGGACTGATTCTGGTGGCCGCCCCATGGCCGCTTTATCGCCGCTAACGACGATCGGGCGTTCGAGTGCGCGCGGGTGAGCCGCCAGGGCTTCAATCAGCGCATCACCATCAAGTGACGTATCGATACCTTCTTCGCGGGCTTCTTTTTTGCGCAGGATGTCACGGGGGCCCTTGTTCATTTTGGCCAGGATTTCCGTCAGCTTGGCAGCGTTGGGCGGGGTTTCCAGGTATTCGACAATGGTTGGTTCAATGCCATTGTCTTGCAATAGCTGCAATGTTTGGCGGGATTTGGAGCAGCGGGGATTGTGATAGATGGTGACGCTCATGTCTGCATTTTCCTGTCATCAGTTCGCGCGCGGGCGTGGTTAATCCTATATATAGCCCAGCAACAAAATTACAAAGGGCATTGGTAATCGTCGTGATTTCCTTCATATTGCAGAACACATGAACGAACACAAACAGGCCATGCTGGAAACGGGATTCTGGGGCCGCGCTGCCGCCGGTGCGCTGGTACTTGCGCGCTCAACGTCGCGTCTGTTGATCGCCCACCGGGCCGAAGGAACGCTTCAGGCCGGAACCTGGGGCACGTGGGGAGGCGCTGTCGATGCCGGAGAGACCCTGGTTGAAGCGGTAACCCGTGAGCTTCGTGAAGAAGCCGGATTTAAGGATGATTTCGACTCCCATCCGTTGATGGTGTTCGAGCACGATACCGGGTTTACTTACGCAAATTTTCTGGTCATTGTTGACCATGAGTTCGAGCCGGTGCTTAACTGGGAAACTCAGAACTTCGGCTGGTTCAATTATGGCGACTGGCCCAACCCCATGCATTTCGGGCTGGAACAGCTGCTTAATCATGAACCCAGTCAGCGAAGGATCGAGACGCTGATCAGTTTGTGACAGGGCGCTATCGTGTAGATAGCTGATCCTGGAATTCGGCGGCCATCTTGCGGGTTCAATATTTTGAGTGCCGTGAAGGAATAGTCATTGATTGATTTTATCAATTTATATTTAAAATTTAACTCATTTTACCAATTACATGTTTGGCGCTAGGTTTTTGGCATCACGATCGTCGTGAGTAAGAACAGAAAGGAACAGTGAGATGAGCAAGTGCCCAATGATGACGGCCACAAACGGCAGTCCCATATCCGACAACCAGAATAGCCTGACGGCGGGCCCCAGAGGCCCACTGTTGGCACAGGACTGGCAGTTGTTTGAAAAGCACGCCAGCTTCAACCGTGAGCGCATCCCGGAAAGAATTGTCCATGCCAAAGGATCGGGAGCCTATGGTAAACTGACCATCACAGGTGATATTAGCGAATACACTAAAGCCAAGGTTTTCGAAGTGGGCAAGGAGACGGAGTGTTTCCTCCGCTTTTCCACAGTCGCTGGGGAGAAAGGTGCAGCTGACGCTGAACGGGACGTCCGCGGGTTCGCCGTTAAGTTTTATACCGAAGAAGGCAACTGGGATGTAGTCGGCAATAACACACCAGTGTTTTTCGTCCGTGATCCCTACAAGTTCATGGATTTCATCCACAGCCAGAAACGTGACCCTCGTACCAACCTGCGTGATGCGACGATGCAATGGGACTTCTGGTCGCATGCTCCGGAAGCACTGCATCAGATTACCATTCTGATGTCGGATCGTGGTCAGCCGGCGACATTGCGTCACATGAATGGTTATGGTTCGCACACCTACAGCTTTATCAATGCCGAAGGTGAGCGCTTCTGGGTCAAGTTTCACTTCAAGACAGTGCAGGGCCAGAAAACCAATACCAACGACCAGGTCGCCGACATCATCGGAAGTGACCGGGAAAGCCATCAGCGCGATCTGTATGAGGCCATTGAGGCTGGTGACTTCCCAAAATGGACATTGAAGGTGCAGGTCATGACGGAAGCCCAGGCTGAAGCTACGTCCTACAACCCCTTTGACCTGACTAAGGTGTGGCCACACAGTGAGTTTCCGTTAATTGAGGTTGGCACGATGGAGCTTAACCGCAACCCGGAAAACTACTTCGCCGAAGTCGAGCAAGCCGCCTTCACACCGGCCAACGTGGTACCTGGCATTAGCCACAGCCCGGATAAGATGCTGCAGATGCGGATTCTTTCATACGGTGATGCGCAACGTTACCGGATTGGAGCCAATCATCAACATCTGCCAGTCAATGCGGCACGGTGCCCGGTAAACACCTATCAGCGCGACGGTGCTATGCGGTTTGACGGAAACGGGGGTGGGTCTGTCAATTATCAGCCCAACAGTTTCGACGGTCCGGTCGACGATCCTACTGCTAAGGAACCGCCGTTAAGCCTGTCCGGTGATGCCGATCGTTATGATCACCGCGAAGGTAATGATGACTTTAGCCAAGCCGGGGATCTGTTCCGTATCATGCCTAAGGATGAGCAGGATCGTTTGATGGACACGATTGCCGGGGCCATGGACGGCATACCCGCAGATATCGCCAACCGGCAACTTGGTTATTTCCGACAAGCTGATCAGGCCTATGGAGATGGGATCGCCAAGCGGCTTGGTCTCGATTAAATCCAGATAACCAACGCGGATGAATAAGGCCGGGACCCTGAACAGGGTTCCGGTTTCCGCGTATCTGGAGAGTTCCCATACATCGCCTCTTACATTGATGTCTGAAAATCGGTTAAAGTCCCCTCCTTGCTCAAGCTAAAAGGACAACCCGATGAACATTTTTCCGACCCTTGCCAATTTTAATCCTTGGGTTAATGCCCACATCTATGATGCGGCGGCAACGTTGTCTGATGGCGATTATCGTAAAGACTGCAATGCGTTTTTCGGCTCTATTCACAACACGCTCAATCACATTCTGGTGGTTGACCGGTTGTGGTTTAGTCGCGCCAAGGGCGTCAAACACGGCATTAAAAGTCTGGATCAGATTTTATTTGATGAGTTCGAAGCATTACGCGCCGAGCGCCAAGCCGAAGATCAGCGTATTGTTGATTTCGTCTGTAACCTGAGCGAGGAACAGCTTGCCGAAGTGGTGACCTTCGAGACAACTGACGGCAGGCCTGGTCAGCTGTCACGCAACATGATGCTGATGGCGGTCTTCAATCATCAGACCCACCATCGCGGTCAGGTCACGGCGATGCTGTCTTCTTTTGGGGTCGGGTATGGGGATATCGATCTGCCTTATTTTCTGGCGGCTGTATGATGGTCCCATCGGGGTCGGATCATTGCCTTACCCGCTCACCATTTCTTCCAGCGCCATCTCATCTTCCGCATGGATCACCTTGTTTGCGGTCTCGAAATCAAATCCGCCGCGGGCTAGGCTGGCGAGATCACGCTGGCGCCGATCAGGGCGCTGATCCGCAGGGCGGAACGGTCCAAGACGTCGGCGTTTGGCGAAGGCGATGGCGGCTTTCAGGTCGGGGTCGGGATTGTCTTCTAAAAGTGCATTCAGCTGGATATCGATGATCGCACGGTCAACGCCCTTTTCCATCAGGCGATTGGAAATGGCGCGCCGCGACAAACCGCGACGGAAAAGGCTTTTAACCTGCCCTTCAGCATAGATTGTATCATCCAGCAGGCCTGATCCTTGAAAGCGGAAAATGATGTCTTCTACAAAAGCTGCGCCTTCGGTGGGATCGGTATCAAGATAATAGACGGATTTACTGACCCGGCGCATCAATACCCGGCGCAAACTTTCGGAAGATGCCGCGAACCGTTGCAGATAATACAACGCGATGTTTTCAAGGCGTTTGGCCGTTGCCGGTTTGGGGAGACGGCGACCGTCTGGTTGGGTGGATTTGGCGGACGTTTTGTCAGACATCGGACAAGTTTGTCATGGTGGCTCTGGTCAGCCAAGGGGGAGAAGATTATAAGGGGCCTATGGCAATGAAATATGATAACTGGACCGGACTGTGGACACTTTATACACGTGAAGTGCGCCGCTTTATGAAAGTCAAAACCCAGACCGTTTTGGCACCGATGGTAACCACGCTGCTGTTTCTGGCGGTGTTTTCGCTGGCGCTCGGCGGCAATGCCCGCATGGTCGGCGACATTCCGTTCATGGAATTCCTGGCCCCGGGGTTGATCATGATGGCCATCGCCCAAAACGCTTTTGCCAACACTTCATCATCCATCGTTGTTGCCAAGGTACAGGGAAACATTGTCGACACCCTGATGCCCCCCTTCAGTGCCCATGAGCTCACCTTGGGCATTGCCCTCGGTGGGGCAACGCGGGGAGTCGCCGTCGGTTTTGCCGTCGCCCTTGGCATGAGTATTTTTGTCCCTGTCAGCATTAGCCATCCGGGCCTGATCCTCTATCACGCTGTCATGGCTTCATTGATGCTGTCCTTGATCGGCATTATGGGCGGAATCTGGGCCGAAAAATTCGATCACATCGCCGCTGTCACGAATTTTATTGTGACGCCTCTAAGTTTCTTATCAGGCACCTTTTATTCCATTCATCGGCTGCCCGAAGCAGCGCAGATCATCGCGCAGTTCAACCCGTTTTTCTATATGATTGACGGCTTTCGATACGGTTTTATCGGTCACTCGGACGCTTCGCCGCTGACCGGGGTGATTGTTATGGCGGCCATAGACATCGTGCTGTGGGCACTGTGCACGCGGATGTTCCACACGGGTTATAAGCTGAAGGCGTAATCTCCGTCTTAAATGACGAAGGGAGTCGTTAACGACCGAACATATCGACGCTCAACCAGTTGGTTTCTTACCGGGTTCAAATTGTAGACCACCTTGTACTGGAATCCGACTTCAAGATGTGGGCCAGGCTTGTCAGGAATTGGTCAGGATTTTGCTGGATAATCACACCGGCACCCGGATTAGGGAGCTGAACTATGAAGGTTTGTGTAGCCGTTCAAATAAGTGCCAAAGACGGTCCCGCCAATGAGGTCGTCATTCAAAATCTTAAAAATGTGGGCTTTGGGGAACAGGTCGATACAATTGGAGATATGCACCTGCATTTGTGACGGGAATATTTCCAGGAACGATTTGGCCTATGGTGCGCGCATGTACAAGGGCATGCAGAGGAGCTAAGTATTTTTGTAACCGGGGTAGCGACACCGGATAGTTGAAGTTAGGGGGCCCGCCTATATGGGAAAAATAAGCCGAACGGAAGTCATCAGGGGAGTCTACTGGGTAGATATTCCGGAGGCTGGCCTGCATTTGCTGTGCGGATGTCCCGAGGACGCAACCAAGCATTTGATGCGCCTCCGCTTGATCGTTCCGACCGAAAAGGATGGTGTTACGTTCGAGACTGGTCCGAACGCGATCTTGCTTTCCGATGTGGCCCTGCAAAACGGAAAATTTTGCAATCTGGCTGAGTTTCCCGTCCTTCAGATGCTGTATCGCCAAGGCATGCTGATTCCGGGTCATCCCAACAACACCAGCGAGAAACCCCTTCTGATCGGGGCCAAGGATCAAATCGACGCGCAGATGCAATACATTTACCGGGGGAACTACGGATTGACCTCGGTTGACGAGATCATTGCCGCCGGTGAGACGCCCGAGCGGGCCGAAATGATCATGCGGATGAAACTGAAGTTTGCCTTTGGTCGAATTCTGCCGACGGAGGATCTGCTGGATCATCGGGTGGTGGAGTCGGGGCCCGTTGAAATTCGCAACGGCGTGACGATCAGGCGGAGCCGGACCAATGTATTTGAGATTGCCTACGGCGACGAGGAAGTAATAATTGACCTGACAGTGAAGCGGGGCAGAAATGACCGTTCCGCATATCCGCTGGGGTTTCAAAGCATTCCGAGAGATTATTTCTCCATTATTCACTCCGGTCAGGGTGATGGTTGGGACATCAATCGCCCGTGTATGGCCAGCATTATGATGTACCAGGGCAAGGTCTATCTGATCGATGCCGGGCCCAATATTTCTTATAGCCTGACGGCACTGGGTATCGGCGTGAACGAGATCGAGGGAATTTTTCACACTCACTGCCACGACGATCACTTCGCCGGAATTACCAGTCTTTTGCGCACGGACAAGCGTATTAAATATTATGCAACGCCCCTGGTGCGGGCGTCGGTATTCAAGAAACTGTCCGCCCTGTTGTCCATCGATGAGGAGCAGATCAGCAAATATTTCGATATTAGGGACCTGGAATTTGATACTTGGAATGACCTTGGTGGCTTGGAAGTGCGTCCCTTTCTGTCACCCCATCCGGTTGAAACCAGTGCCTTCATTTTCCGCGCCTTCTGGGAGAGCCGCTATCTGACTTACGCACATTTGGCGGACATTTCTTCCTTCGCGGTGCTCGATAATATGATCACTGATGATGACAGCGCACCTGGAATGTCGCGGGCGGATGTCGAGCTGACGCGACAACTCTATCTCACACCGGTTGACCTGAAGAAGATCGATATTGGCGGTGGCATGATCCACGGCGAGGTCGAGGACTTCAAGGAAGACGAATCCGACAAGATCGTCCTTGCCCACCGCTCCGAGCCTCTCACCAACAAACAAAAAGAGATCGGCTCGAGCGCGCCGTTCGGCATCGTCGACTCTCTTATCCCGGATACATCCGGCAACCTTCGACGTTTTGCCTTCGAATTCCTGCATAATTATTTCCAGGACATGGCGCGCCACGACCTGAGGGCCCTGCTCAACAATCCTATTATCGAATTCATGCCCGGCACGATTATCCTGCGCAAGGGGCAGGTGGCGGAGGACATTTTCCTGATCGTCACCGGAACTGTCGAAAAAATCCGATCCGAGGACGATGTTTACAACATTATTTCTGCCGGTGGTTTGATCGGCGAATACAATGGCATCCATGGCCTCCCCTCGCCGTCCGCTTATCGGGCGGTGAACTTTGTCCGGGCGCTGCGCATTACCGCACGGGCTTACGAGAAAATAATCAAAAAGAACAAACTCAGCGAAAAAATTGACCAGCGGGCAAAATCCCGTGAAATTCTGGAACAGACCTGGCTGTTCGGTGAAACCGTATCGCCACCGGTTCAAAACAAGATCGCCGACGCCATGGTGCTCCACACCTACGACGCCGGCGCGACCCTCGATGACCTGCCCAACGATACAATGTTTATTGTCGATTCCGGCTCGGTCGAGCAACGTCGGGGTGATCAGCTGATCAGTACTATTGGGCCTCGCAATTTCTTCGCCGAAGAACAGGTCCTGTTCGGCATCACTGGAGAATTCAGTTATCAAATGCTGGAGCCGTGTCGCATCTACGAAGTGCCTGGGCGGGTCATCAACGATGTTCCCATCGTCATGTGGAAGATGTACGAGGCATACGAAGTGAAAGGCGCTGCGTAGGAGCGGAGCGAGCAGACAGGTAAGGTGAGACTGTCAGGCTAGACAGGTCCTAAGTCCTACACCATCTTAAACAACGTATATTTTGATGGGACGCCTAGGGATCCATGGCACTTTTTAACACCATATCGATGGCGGCACGCATCGCAGCCCGGGACATGCGTGGCGGGGCGCGTAGCTTATGGTTGTTGGTCGCCGGGGTCTTCCTCGGGACAGCCGTTGTAGCGCTGGTGGGGACAGCGTCGCAAAGCATTACTGATGGCGCGCGCCGGGGTGCACTGGAATCGGTTGGCGGCGATTTGAGCTTACGACTGAATTATCGCCCGCCAAGCGAAGCTGAGCTAGCGATCATCCGCCGTGAAGGTGACGTCAGCATCACCGCTGAACTCCGCCCGATGGTGCGGGCAATTAGAAACGGTCGTCCGGATGGTGCCCCGTTATTGACCGAACTTAAGGGCGTGGACCAAGCCTACCCGCTTTATGGCACCCTGGAGACTGTCCCCTCGTTCAATCTTTATCAATCGCTCGATCAACATGGTGGCATTTACGGCGCGGTTGCAGACCAGGCATTATTCGACGCGTTGGACCTGGAGCCGGGCGATAACGTGCAAATCGGTGATACCCAATATCAGTTACGGGGTACCCTTGTTGTTGAACCGGATCGCGCCTTTCGGGCCTTTACCTTAGGCCCGCGCCTCATGGTGTTGAGCGAAAGTTTTCTGGCCACGGGCTCTTTGGGTGAGCAGTCCGATGCCTATTTTTACACTCGTGTAAGGCTACCCACTAAATCCACGGTGCGGGCTGACGCAAAGGCGGCGTTGGCACGCATTGATCAAGCCTTCCCCCAATCGGGATGGCGTATGGTCAATGCTCATAACGGCGTGCCGGGGGTGGAGCGAACTTTGGCCATGGCGCATGCGTTGCTGCTGTTTATTGGCTTGGGCGTGATGCTCGTAGGTGGCGCCGGTATTTTCGCCGCGGTACGTGCCCACATCGCAGAGAAGATGAAGACCATTGCGATCTTAAAATCCATTGGTGCACCCTCCAACGTTATCACCTTGGCCATCGGCCTTGAAGTCATGGCGGCGGCTGGTGTTGGAACAATTTTCGGCGTCGGGGTGGGTGCTGTTGCTCCCGCCTTGGCAGCATCCGTGCTGGCAGATCAATTGCCCTTTGCGTTAGAGACCACACCCGGCCTGAAACCACTGCTGGCGGCGGGATTGTTCGGCATTTTGGTGGCGGCGCTGTTTTCATGGTGGCCGTTGTTTGGGGTGCGCGACATGAAGGCCCAGATATTACTGCGCGACCGCATCATGCACGCGCCAAGGAAACTGAGTGCAATTGGTTGGCTTGGTGCAGGACTTATCCTGTCGGCCCTTGTGGCCCTTGTGTTTTGGGTGTCACCCATACCCGTATTGACGATGGGGTTCCTGGCAGGAGCATTGGTGTTGACGGCTTTTTATTTTGCCTTAGGCATTGGCCTGTCACGCTTGGCCAAGACCTTGGCCAGAGGCAAAGGTGCTTACGTGCGTCTCGCCCTCGGCAACCTACATCGCTCTGGTGCCCCAACCGGACCGGTAGTGATGGCACTGGGGCTGACGCTGACGTTGATGGTCGCATTAGATGGCATCGGCGTAGCTGCCAGCCGTCATGTGCAGGAATCCCTGCCGCACAGCGCGCCGGATTTGGTGGCGTTTTCACTGAAACCCGAAGTGGCGAAGCGACTTGGCGTTGATCTGGCGGCGTCAGGGATCGTCGAGCGCCAGAATATCATGCCGTTTCTGCATGCCCGTGTGCAGGCCATCGGCGGCGTAGCGGTGCGCGATCTTAACATTCCGGGCTCAATGAATTGGGTTATCCGTGGAGATCGAGGTGTGTCGTTCGCGGCAACACTTCCTGATGGCACACGATGGGATAGCGCTCAATCAAAACAGCCCGGTTTTTCATTGGACGCGAGAGTGGCGGAAAAACTGGGACTTGGGCTGGGCAGTTCAATAACTCTGAATGTTAGCGGGCAAATCCGTTCCGGGTTAATTCTGAATTTCCATAACGTGGATTGGACCGGATTGGACCTGGACTTTCCGATCATCGCGACGCCAGCTACGTTTGCTGGTATTCCCTATACCTTTGCGGCGTCCCTGAAAGCCACACCGGGCGAGAGGGTCGCGCTGGAAACGTTCATCAATAGCAATTATCCAGGCGTTCCCCTGATTCGCGTGGCGGATGTTTTGCGCTCGCTGGCCCATGCTTTGGACTCCATCGTGGCAGGGTTGCTCCTAGCGACGTTGATGTGCGGAGTTGCGGCTTTGGCTGTGCTTGCGGGCAGTGTGCGTCAAGGGCTTAGAGAGCGCATCCGTGAGGCCGTATTGTTCAAAGTGTTGGGCGCACGCAGGCGTCAGTTGCTGGGTCTGTTAACAGCGGAGTTTTTGGGTCTCGGCATGCTGGTGGCTCTGGCTGCAATGCCGTTGGGCCTGGGCGTTGCTTACAGTGTAGCACACACGGTAGGCCTTGGCAGTATATGGGTGTCGTGGACCGGCGGTGTTGCGCTGGCCGTGGTCGCTATCTTCGTGACGCTGGCCGTTGGTTTGGCTGCAACGTTAGGTGCTTATGCCGCAGTGCCGGCGCGAATCTTACGTAACCATCAGCTTTAAAGTTATTCCGACGGTCAGTTGGGGGAGTTACTCTGCGGCTTTCGCCGCGCCGTATTTCCAGCTTGCCAGCGCGTCGCCGAAGGATTCGAACAGGGGGCGGGAAACGGGATCGTGTGAGGCGTTATATTCCGGGTGCCACTGCACCGCCAATGCGAAACCCGGCGCACCTATGACGGACAGGGCCTCCGGCGTGCCGTCCGGTGCGTGGCCTTCAATGACAATTCGTTGACCGGCGTCGTCGATGCCCTGACCGTGCAGGGAGTTCACCAGAACCTCATCAGAGCCGAAAATGCGGATAAAAGGGCTGCCGGGTTTGAGGTGCACGTGGTGTGTGAGCTCGAATTTTTCCTCAAGTGTTCCGTCCGGTGTCATTCGATGGTTCATCCGTCCCGGTAAGTCGCGGATTTCCGGATGCAGGGTGCCTCCCATGGCGACGTTGAATTCCTGAAACCCTCGGCACACGCCCAAGGCTGGTTGTCCGGCCTCAACGCAGGCCCGAATGAGCGGTAAGACAACATTGTCCCGGTCGCGGTCAAATTCGCCGTGGGCTTCCGTAGCCTCATGACCGTATTCTTCCGGATGAACATTTGGCCGACCACCGGTGAACAGAAAACCGTCGCATGTATCCATCAGATCGGAGATCGAGACCGAGCCTGGCAGAGACGGGACCATCAGGGGAATCGCACCTGCAACCTCAGCAATGGCCTCAATATTCATTCTGCCGGTGGCCTGCACAGGGTACTGTTCATTGATCAGATAGCTATTGGCAATGATGCCGACGACCGGTTTTGACATGAGGATTTTTATTTCCCAACTGCGAAGTAACGTAGTTTGGAATTTATCGAAATTTTGCCTGAACGGCAACCTCATCAATGGGAAGGTGAAATGGACGGTCGAAATGTCGCCCCAATTGCGTTGACATCAGCAGTTCGGATCAACATACTCCCCCGCTTTCCTGACCGGCAACGCTTGTGTTGCCATGATTTTGAGGTGAAGTGGAGAGCCAGGTTATGTCAGCCGTTATGCCCACATATGCACGTTATGATGTCTCGTTTGAGCGGGGCGAAGGTGTCTATATTTTCGACACTCAGGGCCGACGATATCTTGACTTCGGTGCCGGGATCGCGGTCAACGCGCTTGGGCATTGTCATCCTCATCTCGTCGCCGCCTTGAAAACTCAGGCCGACACCATCTGGCATTGCTCGAATTTGTATCATATTCCGGGTCAGGAGCGTCTGGCAGATCGACTGGCTGAACATAGCTTTGCCGATACGGTGTTTTTTAATAACTCCGGCGGCGAAGCGGTTGAGATGGCGTGCAAGATGGCACGGAAATACCAGGCTGAAAACGGTCATCCCGAACGTTATCGGGTGATCAGTGTTGAGGGTGCGTTCCACGGTCGTTCGCTGGCAATGATTGCCGCCGGGCGCCAGGAAAAACACACACAGGGGTTCGGGCCTCTGGTTGATGGGTTTGATCAGGTAGCGTTTGGCAACCTGAATGAAATGCGCGTCGCCATTACAGCGGAAACGGCTGCGATAATCGTTGAACCCGTGCAGGGTGAAGGTGGCATTCGACCGATGGATGCCGACTACCTTAAATCGTTGCGTCAGATCGCCGATGAGTTCGAACTGCTCCTGCTCATGGATGAGGTCCAGACCGGCATTGGCCGTACCGGCAAGCTATTTGCACACGAGTGGTCGGGCGTCACGCCCGATGTCTTGGCCTCGGCCAAGGGACTTGGTGGCGGATTCCCGATTGGAGCTTGCCTGGCAACGCAGAAGGTCTCCGATGCCATGAACGCGGGCAGCCACGGAACGACGTTTGGTGGTAACCCTATGGCGTCGGCCGTCGGCAATGCCGTTCTTGATGTTATTCTTGAGGATGGTTTTTTAACCAATGTCAGACGCGTTTCGTCGCGCCTGATGGCTGGGCTTCAGGAACTGGTGGAATCCTATCCCGGCCTCTTTTCTGAAGTGCGTGGGCTGGGCCTGATGATTGGCATCAAGTGCGTGGACGAAGGAGCCAATGGTGCAATGGTTAAGGCGCTTTTGGCCAATGGCATGCTGACGGTTCCGGCCGGCGACAATATTGTTCGCCTGTTGCCACCACTGGTGATTGAAGACAGCCACGTGGACGAAGCGCTCGCAATTTTGTCGACGGTCTGTCAGGAGATGTCAGCGAAAGGTGCGGCCTGATGACGGATATCGCACAAGACCTTAGACATTTTCTGAATGTTGACCAATACGACACAAACACTCTTCGCCATATCCTGACGCAATCAGGTGATATGAAGGCAGCCCTAAAAGCAGGGGAGCCTCAGCAACCTCTGCTGGGCAAGACACTGGTGGCGATTTTTGAAAAACCGTCAACACGAACCCGCGTTTCGTTCCAGGTTGGTATGCAGCAACTGGGCGGTTCGGTGGTTATCATGACCGAACAGGAAAGTCAGTTGGGCCGAGGCGAATCGATCGCCGATACGGCTCGGGTGTTGTCGCGCTATGCCGACGCCATTGTGATCAGAACGGATGACCCTCAAAAACTGATCGACCTTGCCGAATACGCCACGGTACCGGTGATCAATGGTCTGACGGATGCGTCGCACCCCTGCCAGATCATGGCCGATGTGATGACATTTGAAGAACATCGCGGTTCGATTGAAAACAAAATTGTCGCCTGGAGCGGCGACGGCAACAATGTGGTGACCAGCTGGATTCATGCGGCCGTGCGTTTCGGGTTTACACTCCGGCTCGGCTGCCCGGACAGCCTGCCGCCGGACCCACAGGCTCTGGCGTGGGCAAAGAAACAGGGTGGCGACATTCAAATAGCTGACTCAGCAGCGGAAGCCGTTGCCGGTGCCGACCTTGTTGTCGCCGACACCTGGATTTCCATGGGGGATGAGAAGGCTGATATGCGCCGACAGGTCCTGCTGCCGTTTCAGGTTGATGCTGAGCTGATGGCGAAGGCCGACAAAGACGCAATGTTCATGCACTGTCTGCCCGCGCACCGCGGGGAAGAAGTCACCGAAGACGTTATCGACGGACCGCAGTCGGTGATCTGGGACGAAGCGGAAAACCGTCTGCATGTGCAGAAAGGTATCCTGACCTGGTGTCTTCAATAACCTCTCACGGGTCTGTCCCCACGTCTGTCCTCACGTCTGTCCCTGGGCCGGTTACAAGCGAAGGTCTGGGCGTTGCGGTTGACGATGTTCGCGCCGTTGAACAACGAGCCCGGCGGGCATGGCCGGAAACCTATCATCTGATGCGAGACGGTTGGCGGTTGCGTTATTCGCCAGGTGTGCCTAACCGGCGTGCCAATTCGGTTCTGCCGGTTCACCCTTTGGTGACAGGCGGACCTGAGGCTGCCATTGATTATGTCGAGTCCTTTTACGGTGAACGCGGGTTGCCGTCGCGATTTATGGTCTCGCCAGCCTGTTCACCGGAAAACCTTGACCGGATCCTGGAGGAGCGTGGGTATCACATTGACGCGCCGACGGATGTTCAGTGGGCGGATGCAGCGGACGTCGAACGGGCAGTAGACGTTGGGCATGACGTCAGGCTGTCATCTCAGCCAGATAGGGATTGGATGGGCGTCTATATGGAAGACGTCTCGGATTCTGAAGAGATCGATAAAAAAACTGACCTGATTCGGCGAATCGGAGCTGAGTTTATTTTAGCCCGGATTGTTGTCGAGGGTCAGACGGTTAGCGTCGGCCTTGGCGTTGTTGATGCCGGGTGGACTGGAATTTTCTGTATGCACACCTTAAATACACACCGTCGGTGCGGTTATGCGCGCTCCGTTCTGGGGGCTATGACCCGCTGGGGACAGGGAAAAGGGGGGGAGAAAATGTACCTTCAGGTTGAGCGCAGCAACCCCGATGCCCGGGCTTTTTACGAACGATCCGGGTTTCTGACACGCTATGGATACCACTACCGTACAAAGGATACCTAAACCCGCGATGACCGAAACTTCCCCGTTTTCAGGCCCGCCGTTTGGCGACTATATCCAGCCATTCCAGATTGAAGATCTCGGCTTACATGGTCGGCTTGTCCGGTTGGGCACCGCCCTTGATCAGTCTTTTGAGCGCCATAGATACCCGGTTGAAATATCGAACCTGCTTGGCGAAACCATGGCGCTGGCAACGGTATTGTCGGGGGCTATCAAATATGAAGGTGTGTTCACGTTGCAGGTCCAGGGCAATGGTCCGGTTAGCCCTTTGATGGCGGACCTGACCAGCGATGGCGATCTCAGGGGGTATGTCCGGTTCGATGAGGATAAACTGGCTGAGGCACTGAAACGCGATGGGGCCATGGTGCCGAAGTTGCTGGGGGCCGGGCATATGGCGTTTACCGTTGATCAGGGCCCCGACACCGAACGCTACCAGGGCATCGTAGAGCTGGAAGGCGGTAGACTGACCGAATGTGCGCAGAACTATTTCCAGCAGTCCGAGCAGCTTGATACGGCCATTGTCGTCGCGGCGGATACATCCGACCCTCAGGCATCGCGGAGCGCCGCCCTGATGATCCAGCGTCTGCCCGCCGGAGCGGAAGGCAGTTATACCCGTGACGACGAGGATGAGGCCTGGTGCCGAGCCGTTGTCCTGATGAGCAGTATCACACCTGATGAACTACTTGATCCGGACCTGTCAGCGAGCGGGCTGCTGTATCGGCTTTACCATGAAGACGGAGTCAGGATTTATACAGCTAAACCCGTCCGCCATGCATGCCGATGTTCCGAACAGAAAGTCAAACGTACGCTGGCTTCTTTTCCAAAAGATGAAATTGCCGATATGGCTGACGACGGTATGGTCTCGGTGGTTTGTGAATTCTGTAAAGCCGAATATGTTTTTCCGCTCGAAACGACCCTGAACGTTACTTGATCACAGAACAGTAACTTGTATGGCCGTGATGCCCCGTGCAAATATTCGAGCACGGGTAATTTAAGAAAACAGGAGTAATCCTTAATGATAAAACCCATAAAGACTGCTTTAGTGGCGCTCACCGTTGGGGTGCTGGCGGGCGCTTGCGAGACACCGGCGCCGATTCAGACATTTGCCGAAATTACCTTTGCCCACCTTGAGCCACTGAGGATCAATGTGGCAAAGGTCGAGGTAGAAAACGCCTACAAGCCAGGCAATCAACGTGGGCATGTGGAAAATCGCTTTCCCGTACCGCCAGTGAAAGCGATGGAACGATGGGTTGTTGATCGTCTGAAGCCGGTTGGTGGGCCGGGCAGTGGAACGCTGCGGCTGGTCATAACCGATGCCGGGGTTCTGGAAACAGTGTTGAAAAAGGACAAGTCCGCGAAGGGAGTGTTTACCAAGCAGCAGTCCCATCGCTATGACCTGGACGCCGGGGGGCGTTTGGAGATTTACGATGCGGCAGGCACACGGTCCGGGTACTCTGACGCCAAGGCGACCCGCACCGTCACCACACGTGAAGACATTAATTTGAACGAGCGTGAAAAAATCTGGTTCGGCGCAACGGAAAAACTGATGGCCGACTTCAACCGGGAAATGGAAAATAATATCCGCCAGTATCTAGGGGCGTGGTTGAAGTAGCTGTGCCCGGGTTTTCGCTTTGGCATACAGGCATAAAAAAGGCCGGAGAGCAAAACCGCTCCCCGGCCCTTTTTGTATTTGTCGTAGTCGGCTTAGCGAACGAACGTAATCGAAACACGACGGTTGTTGCGTTCTGATTTTCCGTCGGCGGTATTAACCGCAAGTGAGTCCTCGCCATGGCGGGATTTGCTGATGGCTTTACGTGGAACACCAAGGGTCATCAGGGCGTTCCCGACTTCGTTAGAACGGTACCGTGACAGGCCCTTATTGTATTCTTTGTCACCTTGCGTATCCGTGTGACCGGCAACACGAAGCTCGCTCGGTTTGCGCAGACGGAAATCTGCAAACGCCTGTTTCAGGGTTACCATCGCCGCGTCGTCAAGTTCGGCGCTGTCTGAGTCAAAGTAGACAACGTAAGGAACCGGCATCGGTGCGGGCGGAGGTGCCATTTTTTTCATTGGCGCCGGCTTAGCTGCGGCCACCGGAGCAGATGTCTTGATCATCGCATAAGCCTTCTCAAAACCGGCTTTGCAGGCAGCGATGTCTTTGGGTTGGTTATTCTCTTCCTGTTCCTGCATCCAGCAGTCAAACATGGCCTGTGCCTTAGCCGCAGCATGCGGGGTTTCGTCGGCACCACCTTTCCAAAGCTTGTCGATCAGGTTTTTGCGAGCCATGGAAATATCGCTCTTGGCGCTGTCCGGAAGCATGCGCTCGGCGAGTGGCTGCGGGCCGACATCTTCGCCCATGGCAGCAGATTTGGCTTTGTCGACAAAGTATTGGGCGTCGGCGCCGTCATCTTCCATTTTTTCCATATTGGCGAGGCCTACATATTCCTTATGAAGTACCCGTTGGAAGGAACTCCCCTTGGAGGACATGCCGGCCACCGTATCCGTATCAACATAGCTTGAGCAGCCCGACAAAACGAGAAGACCGGCTCCTGCTATCGACAATAATTTAAATGATCTCATTGTTAGGGTATCCTTTTCCTATTTCCAGTTCGGTGTCTCTTGAATTCGTGGCCCGGATCACCCGGCCCCATCCCCTAGCAGTCTCAGGATATCTGGCACATAAACCGCAGCGCCGATATCTATATTTTGTTCTTATGTTGTTAAATACAACCGTCTTTTCTAATACTACGGTGACTTGTACATGCATATCAAGTTTCCGTATCAATTCTCTTGAAATACTTGAAACACTCTCGTTTTCGCTGTTGCCTCTCATCAAGAAAATCAAGGGTCTGGGTTCGTTGCCCTTGGCAACGAAAACTAACCTATCAAGTAATCCTTACAACAATATAACACAAAGTGCTCATTCAGCCTCGCCAGAAAGAGCGACTGAACAAGACTATGATGGTGAACAGTTCCAGCCTGCCGAGCAGCATGCCACTGGTCATCAGCCATTTGGCCGCATCAGGCAACGGTTGAAAGGTCCCGGCTGGGCCGGTGACGGGCCCAAGCGCCGGGCCGACATTGGCGACTGATGTTGCAGCGCTTGAAATTGCCGTGAGGAAATCGAGCCCCAGCATGCCGAGCCCTAGGGCCAGAATGGCGAAGGTGAAAAACCACATGAAGAAGAATGATAGAACGGACACGATAACTTCGTCGGATATGGGGCGGCGGTTATAATAGGGGATGAAGACGCCGTGGGGCTGCAGCAGGTGATGGATCTGTGTCCGGGCTGCGGCGTACAGGATTTGAATGCGAAAAATCTTTATGCCGCAGGTTGTCGACCCGGCGCAACCACCGATAAACATAATCATGAAAAACAGTGGATTGGCAAAGTTGCCCCAGGCTCCATAATCGGTGCTGGCGTAACCGGTGCCGGTGATGACGGAGACGATATTGAACGCAGCCAGTCGAAGGGCCGCAAAGGGTTCATAGTCGTTAACCGTACTTAGCCATCCTGCCACGAATAGTACGATCAGCACGACGGCGGTCAAGAACCACTGAACCTGACTATCTGTCGGCAGTGCTCGCCAATCTCCTTGCAGTGTCTTGAGATAAAGAATGAACGGCAGTGCACCCAAAATCATGCCGAAGGTGGCGATGTATTCCAATGCCGGACTGTTGAAATGGCCGATGGAGCCGTCTGACGTGGAGAACCCGCCGGTGGCAATGGTGGTCATGGCGTGGGCAATGGCCTCAAATCCTGTCATCCCAAACAGCCAGTAGGCGCAGGCCCATAGCCCGGTGAGAACCAGATAAATGACCGAAATCGCGGATGCGATCTGAGCCGCCCGGGGCAGGGCCTTGTCAGATTGATCAGAACTTTCCATGCGGAAAAGCTGCATGCCGCCAACTTTCAGCATCGGTAAAACCGAGATCGCCATGACGATAATCCCGATGCCGCCCAGCCATTGTAGCAGGGCGCGCCACATCAGGATGCCGGGAGGGGCATTGTCGAGGCCGATGATCACCGTTGATCCGGTGGTCGTTAATCCCGACATGGATTCAAAAACAGAGTCCGTAAAACTTAGATTAAGTTCAGAGTAGTGAAACGGCAGGGCGGCAAATAGGGTTAGGGCGACCCAGGATGCGGTGGTCATCACGAAAGCCTGACGGATGGTCAGTTTCGCCCCGCCGGTTCGGCTGGTCAGGGCCATGCCAACTCCGACAAACAGCGTGACACCCGCAGAGATGGTGAAAATTTCCCAGTCAGGGTGTCCGGCAACATAATCGATGGTTGCCGGAATACACATCATCAGCGCCAAAATCGCCAGCAGTGTGCCCGATACGAGAATGATAGGTCTGAAATCCATGGTCAGTCCGTCAGGGTTAACTTCGTGATTTCTGATCGCCGGGCGATTATCTACCTCACCCTTGTCCGGGCGATTGTTTACCACGCCCTTGTCCGGGCGATTGTTTACCACGCCCTTGTCCGGGCGACAATCAATCGCGTCAGCGGTCTTGGGTCAACCGAATTCAGCGATTAAAGGAGATCAGGGCTCAGGCGAACGGTACGCCATGTGAGGACGGGTTGCCGATCATGGCCAGGAACTCACGCCGTGTCGAGGCATCTTCAAGGAAACCACCAAGCATACGGCTGGTCACCATGGTGACGCCTGATTTGTGGACGCCTCTGGTGGTCATGCATTGATGAGCAGCTTCGATGACCACGGCGACGCCGCCGGGCTGAAGCACATCGTTGATGGTGCTGGCAATCTGAGCCGTCATTTTTTCTTGAATCTGCAGACGTTTGGCGAAAGCCTCGACGACGCGGGCAAGTTTGGAGATGCCGACAACCCGGTGGCGCGGCAAATAGGCGACGTGAGCCTTGCCGATAATCGGAGCCATATGGTGTTCGCAGTGGGACTCGAACCGGATGTCGCGTAAAAGGACAATCTCGTCATATCCCTCAACTTCTTCGAAGGTGCGTTCGAGCAATTGTTTGGGATCGGCCGTATAGCCAGCGAAAAATTCTTCGTAGGAGCGAACGACACGTGCCGGGGTATCAAGCAAGCCTTCGCGTTCGGGGTTGTCACCGGCCCAACGAATAAGTGTGCGTACGGCGTCCTCTGCCTGTTCCCGGCTTGGTCCGCCGTCGGAAAGATTGACGGTTTTAGTCATGTAATCCACTTTCTTTTGTTGTCTGCCTTGTGGCGACTGTGGCTCGACATGGGGCGTTTTTGGCAGCCCGTCAAGCATCCTCGGTTACTGATCATTAATGGATAACCCCACAGGGATTTGGCCCATCAAGCGCGAAGGCCGGAACCGCCACGTTGAAGCGGCCGCCGTCTTCGGAAATCATCTGGAATGTGCCGGACATGAACCCTGATGGGGCGCTTAAAGGGGTGCCGCTGGTGTATTCGAAGGAATCTCCCGGTCCCAGGGTCGGTTGGTGGCCGACAATGCCATCGCCGATAACTTCCTGGCAACTGCCGTGGGAATCGGCAATTTTCCAGTGGCGACTTAAGAGTTGCACGATCCGGTTGCCGTTGTTTTCGATGCGGACATGATAAGCCCAAGCGTAGTGCCCTTGATCGGGATCGGATTGTTCATCGAGATATTCCGGTCGCACACTGACGGTTATGTCGGACGTCGTTTCTTGAAAAATGCTGTCGGTCATTGTTTGTCTACCTGAGTTTGTCGACCTGAGTTCGGTCTATCTGGGTTCGCCTGACATTCATATCGAATTGTCTCAGAAAACCCCTGAGGGGGGCAACGTTAGTTTTCGCATGAGATCAGAATTTTAAGTTCCGCCTGGTTGTTATCCGGGGATGAGTAGCTGTATGATCCTATTTGGGAACGGATTGCCGCCGTTCAATACGGCTTTCCGCGATCGCTGGATATCGATATTTTAACTGGGAAGCCTGGACAGGTTAAAATGGCGAGTGGAATGAACGAGTCTGCCGCTGATCTGGAGATGATTCTCGCAGATATGGCGCAGGAATTTATTGAGGGTTGCGAAGACCGATTGGATGAGGTTGACGCTTGTCTTGCGCGCCTGCGCCGTCAGGAAGGGTCTTCTGGAGACCACATCCTTGAGGTGAAGCGCCAAGTGCACAGCTTGAAAGGTATGGGAGCGACGTTCCAGTACCCTTCTGTTACCCTGATTGCCCACGCCCTTGAAGATTATTTTGAGACCCTTTTTGAGGTGTCGCAGGACGGTATTTCTGACGTCCAAATGTTTATTGACCGCATACGTGAAATTGCCGAAAATCGAACCGATCCTCTACGCGATGACGTCTTGGAGATGCTCCAGAACCTACCGTTGAAGGCGCGCCGACGTGCGATTACCAAAGATAACAAAGAGCTGACCCTGCTTTTGCACATGCCGCAGGGCATCCAGCGCAAGATTATCGGCAAGGAGCTTTCCCAGTTTGGGTTCAACGTGACGATTGCCGATACCGCGCTTGATGCGATCAAGGCCGGTTTATCGCTTAAACCCGATGTTATTATGTCGACGATGGTTGCGGATGAGCTCAGTGGTGTTGAGCTGGCTGGCGTATTCCATGCCGTTAACGCCACCCGGAACCGTCCGTTCCTGCTGGTTACGGCGGAAGATGTTGGGTCCGACGGGGCTGCCGAATTACCGTCGAATGTGACGGTTTTGCGCAAAGGGATTCATTTTGCCAAGGACCTGATGGGTGTCATGAAAGACCGTGGTTACGTGGGACAGCAACGCTGAGTCTCGCCTTGCTTGTCTCTGGCGGTCTTAAGAGTCGTGTTCGCATCGCGATCTGAAGGCGCAACCCGCCCAGCAAGAGAGATGAGAGCTGAATTCTACATATTGGGTGGCTTTAAAAACCATTATTTTTCAAGCTCTTGCGAATTTTTCGATCGGTGCTGAATATTTTTTTCAGAAAGTTGTAATATATCTGTAAAAGGCGTTTGACACGGAGCAGGGGAGCCCGTATAACCCGCCTCCTCGCAGACGACATAGCTTGTTTGTTGACTTGCCCCGGGCGGAGATGTTTTGGGGTTATGCATGATTGTAATTTTGAATATTTGAAGGGATACGCGGGCGGCGTTTGAGGTGTTGTT